>ERZ857984.158-NODE-158-length-95656-cov-5.677326_pt1 | contig 95656 bp, 108 predicted proteins | sample MGYA00519914_ERZ857984 | MGnify/ENA primary metagenome ERZ857984 (study PRJEB31778, sample SAMEA3449417) | human gut metagenome | biome: human gut; feature: human-associated habitat; material: faeces | place: United Kingdom | collected 2010/2012 ...
ATCATAAGCATGATTTGATTAATATTAACGCGTCATATTATGATATTAGGAAATTTTTTCAAGGAGTCGATTCAAAAAGCGGAAGAATGAATAATAAAAGTATTGACGAAACTTATAATAAATTGATTGGAAATTTAAGAGAGAGAATGAAAATTTTAGCCAAAAAGATTGAGCCGAAGATTTACGAATTCGGTTTTTTGAAGAAATAATATGCTTTGATTAAAAATACTTGAGAATTCCTAGCTGTTTTTAATGAATAAATTATAACATATTAATAAAAAATGTCAATAGCATAAGTCATTTATATGATAAAAAAACCGATAATATTACAAATGGATAATATGGAATCTCAAATAATTCATAAACCTGTTATGATTAAAGAAGTTTTAAGTTTTATTCCCGAAAATTCAAATATAGTCGTTGATGCGACTTTGGGAGAAGGCGGACATACTAAAGCTATGCTCGATTTGAATCTTGAGGTTCATAGTTTTGAAAGAGATAAAAATATTTTAAAAATAGCGAAAAAAAGATTGTCGAACTATAAAAAATTTTATTATTATAATAATACTTACGATAAAATGATTGATTCGCTTCCAAAAAATATAATTGGAAATGTAGATTTTATTCTTTACGATTTGGGAGTTTCAATGTTTCATTTCAAAAAAGCCGAAAGAGGATTTTCTTTTAACGAAAATAATAAACTTGATATGCGACTTGGAATAAATAAAATAAACGCTTATGAAGTAATTAATAAATACGAAAAAAAAGATTTGGAGAGAATATTTAAAGAATACGGAGAGATTAAAAATTATTCCAAATTAGCCGAAATAATAATTAAAGAAAGAAATAAAAAAAATATAGAAACGGCAAAAGAATTGGAAAATATTATATTTCATAATTCTGATAAATCTAAAAAATACGGAAAAATTAATCCCTCAACTTTAATATTTCAAGCTATTAGAATTGAAGTTAATGACGAACTTAATATATTAAAAAAATCTATAGAAAATATAAAAAATATTTTAAAAAAATACGGAGTTGTAGTTATAATAAGCTATCATTCTTTAGAAGACAGAATTGTAAAAAGATTTTTTAAAGATAATGAAAAAACAAAAAATAAAGACGGAATATTTAAACTTTTAAATTCTAAAGTTTTAAAACCGACAAATGAAGAGATAAAATTAAATATTGCAAGCAGAAGCGCTAAATTGAGAGCGGCGCAATTATTATAAATAGAGGTAATCATGAGAAAAAGATTAAAAGAAAATAAAACAAAAATCGAAAATAACGAAATCAAAGAATCAAAAACTTATTCTATAGGTTCGCTTTTTATAGTTATAATATTATTCGTTATAATTATAAGCGTATTCACATTTATAAGAAATATAAAATCGGATGAAATTTTAATGGAACTTTCAAGGCTCGATAAAGAAATTGAAAAACTTGAAAAAGAAGTTAAAGTATTAAACGCCGAAGAAGTTAAATTATCTTCTCCAAACAGATTTATAGAAACTGCAATAATAAACGGATTCAGTTCGGCTGCAAGCGATAACGATATAATTTACTTAAAAATAAAATCGAATTAACATGAAATATTTTAAAGAATTAATTAAAGGTTATAATAATTTTGATTCAAAAAATATAACAAAAGAATGTTTGAATACAAAAATTAAAAATATAGCTTATAATTCAAAATTAATTAAAAAAGATTATATATTTGTGGCGATTAAAGGAACTAAAGACGATGGACATAAATATATTGAAAATGCGATTGAAAATAAAGCGAATATTATAATATATGATTTTCGATTTGATAAGAAAAAAATAAAAGAATTAAAAAATAAATATAATAAAATATTTTTCGTATCCGCTAAAAATCCTAGAGAAATGCTCGCTTTTATTTCGGCAAAATTATTTGACGAACCTACAAAAAAAATAAAAACAATCGCAATAACGGGAACTAACGGAAAAACTACAACGACTTATTTATTAAAATCGGTTTTAGAAAATAATAAAAATAAAACTACTTTAATTGGCACTATAAAAAATATGATTGGCAAAAGAGAGATAAAAACGAATCTCACTACTCCCGAATCTATAGATTTAGAAAATATATTTAATAAATCTCTCAAAAAAAATATTTCTAATATAGTTATGGAAACTTCTTCGCAAGCTTTGGCAATGAATAGATGCGATTATTTGCAATTTGATACGGCGATATGGACAAATCTAACAGAGGACCATTTAGATTATCATAAGAATATGCGAAATTATTTGAAAGCGAAATTAAAACTTTTTTATTTGTTAAAAGAAAGTTGCAAAAAGAAAAAATTAGCTATAGTAAATATTGACACCGATTATTTTAAAGAAATTTCAAATTATATAAAAAAATTAAATTTAAAAATTATAACTTACGGATTAAACGAAAAAGCGGATTATTACGGAAAAATTATATCTTTAAACTCAAAATCTACCGAATACGAATTTTACGCAAAAGAAAAATTTATTTCAAAAGTAAAATTGTCGATGCTTGGAAGATTTAATATATTAAATTCGCTCTCCGTTTTGGCTTATGCTTGCGAGTATAAATTGGATATAAAAAAAGCGATAAAATCAATAAGCAAAGTTCAAGTTGCGGGAAGATTTGAAATAGTGACAAATGAAAAACATGACTTTATAGTCGCAGTCGATTATTCTCATACTCCCGATAGTTTGAAAAATATTTTGATAGAAGCTAAAAAATTAAATCCAAATAGAGTAATAGTAGTTTTCGGATGCGGAGGCGATAGAGATAGAAAGAAGCGTCCGATAATGGCAAAAATCACGGCAAAATATTCTGATGTTTCAATTCTAACTACAGACAACCAAAGAAGCGAAAGCATAGAGCGGATAATGTCGGATATTGAAGTTGGTTTTGAAGGATTAAATTTTAATTATAAAAAAATTATCGACAGAAGAGAAGCTATAAAAGAAGCTATAAGAGAAGCGAAAAAAAACGATATAGTTATAATCGCTGGAAAAGGACATGAAACTTATCAAATATTTCCAAATAGAATTGTGGATTTTGACGATAGAAAAGTTGCGAGAGAATGTTTGAAGGAGATTTATTATAAAGAGATAAAATTGTTCTATTAAATAATATATTGGCATTAAATCTAATTTATATTATAAAATCCATTTTCATCTACATTTCCAAAACAATTATGGCATTCATATTTTATATTGCTATTTAATATGCGTCCTTTTTCAATTTTGATAACTCTATCGACTATTGGGAATATATGGCAATGAGTTACTATAAGCATTGATAAATGAGGGTTTAATTTGTGTATTTTAGTAATCATATTGCTAACTCTACAGGCGGTATTAAAATCTAAATTATTGATAGGTTCGTCTATTAAAAGAAGTTTAGAACCTTTAGCTCGAACTAAAGCCATTAGTATTGAAAGTAATCTTTTTTGTCCTCCGCTTAAATTTAGAGGATTTTCGTTTATATAATTTTCAAATCCATATTCTATAAACATATCTTTAACTTCATTTGCGCTCATTTTATATCCGCCAAATAAATCTACGCTTGATAATACTTCTTTTAAGCAAGTTTTTTCATTAAAAATATCATTTTGCCGAACATACCCGACTAATCGCCTAAAAAATTGAATATCGTTTTCTTTTAATAAATCTGTAGAATCGTATATAATATTTCCTTTTATACTTTTTACATTTTCTAAATTTCCAATAATTGACGACAATATTGAAGATTTTCCGCTTCCGTTAGCTCCAGATAATAAAACAATCTCGCCTTCGTATAAATCAAAAGATATATCTTCTAAAACTTTTTTTGATTTATATTCCAATGTTAAATTTTTTACTTCTAAAACTTTTTTATTATTATTCATAAATTAATTTTCCCCTTTATATTTTATTCAATCTTTTTATTTCTAATATAAAAATAAAAAATGTAAGAATTATCAATATTGCAAATATTATGGACAATGTAAATAAACTTATTAAACCGTTTAATATTAAATTAATAATTATAACGAAAAATAAAAATATAAGCGATAGTATAGAAAATAATATAAAATCTCTTATAACTTTTAACCTTATTATTTTCTTTTCGCAACCTAAAATAATAAGCGATTCATATTTTTTACTTTTATTTTTTATAATAGATATATAATATAAATATGAATAAAGAGCAGATATAAAAATCATTAAAAATATATTATAAAAAGAAAATGAAAAATAATTTCTATTATTTTTATATATATCGATAAAATTTAATATTTTATTTGAATTTATAGTATCTTTAGATAAAGAAACTAACACTTGAGATTTTATATTATCATAATAGTTTTTATTAAATCCCATTAATATTATCCCATAATTATTATTTACATCTATATCGTATAATCCGTAAGAACTTTTAAATATATATTTAATTTCATTTTTAATTTTTTGATTTAAAGAAATATCGTTAAAATATATATAATCTCCTATAGAAAGATTAAATTTTTTAGATAAATTAAAAGATATTGCAATTTCATTTTCTTTTAATAATTCATATTTTCCTTTTATAATATTATTTTCATTTATTAACGCTTCGTTATCGTATATAGAATTAAGTTCCATTATAACGAAAGCGGGAATTCTTTTATTATTTTTAGTATAAAATTTCGCTTCCCTTTCATAGTAATAATAATCATTACGATTATATCTATTATCGGATATTGCTATATAGTCATATTTTACAGAATTATTAAAATCTATTTGTCTATAATGTTTTTCTATGTATAATGAAACATAGCATATTAATATTAATAATATAAAAATTACTATTATGTTAAATTTCATTAGTCTCATTTATATTAGTTTTCTTTTCTTCTTCAATTCCTTTCCTTTCGGATATTGCTCTATCGTTTAATAAATTTATTTCTTTAATATTAAAATAATAAGATAAAATAATAGATATTATTTCAAATAAAATTATAATATTTATAGAAATAAATATATTTTTAAGCGGAATATAATATTCAATATTAGCGACAACAATTTTTATTAAAATAATATTAGAAACTATAGAAATTATTAGAGATATAATCAATAATAGAAAATAAGAATTTTTTATATTTTTCAATTCTTCTCCTATAATTAATCTATTATAAAAATAATCTTTATTCTTTGATAAGAAATAATTATTTATCAATATTATAATAATGAAAACTAAAAATATTCCTAACGCATATCTAATAATATTTGAAATATATCCGCTTTCTATAAAATTAATATCGCTTTCAGATTTTAAATTAAAATCTGTTATTTCGTTAGCATAATTTCCAGACAATATCGCTTTAATATGAATATTATAAGATTCTTCAGTATCAAAATTATCTCTCGATTTTAAGCGTCCTAAAGGTTTATATTCTTTAGATAAATAATTTCTGCATAAATTTATATCTTTAGCCTTTATAAAAGCTCCAGAATATTCTATATTTCTATTTAAATATTCTTTTTTCCATATAGACGCTTCAACTCCGTTATTATAATATAGATTTTCTTTATAAATTCCGTTAATATTAAACTTTATTTCTACTCCGTTAATAGAAGTTTTCAAAGTATCGTTTAATTTTGCTTTTGAATCTTTAATAAAATAATAATCTACATAAATAAAATTATCAGTTTTATTAACTTTATTTATAAGCCTATTATCATTATAAATATATTCAATATCTTCCAAACTATCAAAAAACAGAATATTAGAATCTATATTTTCACCATAATTTAAAGTTAAATTAGCGTAATAGTAGGGAATAACTTTTTCTATAAAATCTAAATTTCTCAATTCGTTTATTTGATTTTTAGAAGGACTCGGAATATCAAAATCAATATTAAAATTATTATAAAAATCAGAATAAGCGTATTTTTTTGATTTATAATTTATATAGGGCAACATAAAAATAAAAGCGTTTATTAAGTTTAACGCTATAATTATAATTGATAAAGCAAATATATTATTTATAATTCTATCTTTCATAAGTTTTCCTATTTTACGAATATTATAGTATTTATCATGCCGTATTCTTCCGCAATATTGTCGTCAAATGTCAACTTCATGGTAATTTCGGATTCTGCATTTGGTATAAATTGGAAAGTAAAAGACCATTCTGAATTTGTTATCTCTTCGCTTTTTTTACCCGATATTTTTATTTTTATGGGGTAAGTAGTAATGCCCAAAAATTCATCAACTATAGGAGTAATCGGACTTCCATCAAAATATCTAGCGTCAACGGAAGTTATATTTGGTATTTGAAGTTTGCATTCTACAACATCTAAATTAGGTTTAGTTGCAAAATACGAAACAGTTCCAACTATGCCTCCTGCAGTTGCTCCTCCAATCGCTCCAATTATATTGCCTAATACAGGTATGAACGAACCTGCCACAGCTCCAGCTCCAGCGCCTACTGCTGCTCCACCGCCTATAAAGAAAAATAAATTTCTACCTTCTCCTTTTTTCTCCGTTATCTCTATATCTAATTTCATATAGACTCTTTCGCCGACTTTAAACTCTTTTCTACTGTCCCCGTAGGTTATACCGCCATCATCACTATAAAAGAATTTAGATTTTACTTCGTAGATTTTTTGGTTTTTCGCTTGTTTTTTACTTTCTTTATCCGCTCCCATAGTTACCATACTAATAACGGCTATAAGTAAAATAAATAAAATTTTCTTTTGCATTTTTGTTCTCCTTGTTTTAGTTTTATTTTATTTATTCATAAAGTGAATTCATAAATTTATCTAATGAATTCGCTACGAATTCTATTTCGTCAGTTTCATGGCTTACTAATTTTATAGTGTTATCTTTTAAGTCAATACATATTATATCACCGCTTACATCGTCAGCAAACGGTAATAAATTTTTATGGTTAAAATTATCAAGAATAAAAAATATATTGCATTTATCATCTTCATTATAAGAAAATAACGCGTTAAAAACTTTTTCTTTAAATTTATCAGTATCAAAAATATTTGGCGTTGGCTCGCCTGCATTATATTCCGTTATATATTTTTTTAAATTATCAGGAATTTTAATTTTATATTTTTTTTCTATATTCTCAAAAACATTGTTATCATTTAATTTTTTTATATATTCCCATTCTAAACGCATTAATAATCTCCTTAAAATAAAAAATAATTATCTATGTAAATTTCCGCCACCCCAAATAGCCCTACCGCCCTTGTTAGGAATATTAGCTTGATGAGTTGTTCTGTCAACTAATTGTAATACTCCTTCTTTTTGATGATGATGCCAAGTAAAACCTTGTATTCTTCCTTTTTGTGAATTCTCTATAGCTTTCAATGTTTCTTTGTTAAATTTCATTTTAAGAATTGGGTTTTTTACTAAATCCTTTTTAAGCTCATTAACTGCATAAGTAAATTGTTTAGCATCGCTTTCTAACCATAGATTTTTAGGAAGTTTAACTTCAAATTTGGATTTAAATACAGGAAATTTACCTTTATAAACTTTACCACCTTTTTTAATAATATCCCACTCGAATTTTACTGTAGGATTTTTAGGATAATTACCTGACATTTTAGGTATATCATGGTAAGCTTTTAATCCGCCAGTAATAGCGCCTGTAATTGCTCCCCACATATAACCATCGGCTGCGCCTTCCAAAGCATGCTTTTGCCATCCGTCTATTTTTCCTCCATTTAATAATATTTGTATAGCCGAATTAATAGCCGCTCCAGTTCCTAATCCTATTCCAGCTCCTGCCAATGCTCCTTTAAAAGAACTTAAAAATACGATATGCAAAGGCGAGCCTATAGTCGCTACCGAAAAAACGCCCGTGACTACTATAACGCTTGTTCCTATGGTAAGTTTACCTATGATAGATTTCCAATCGACATCTTGCCAAAAATCATCAGAATATTCTTTATTTTTAATTTTCTTTTCTAAATCTTCTTTTGAATATTCTTCAAAAATTACATATTCTAATTTAACATTTTCCTTTAATGTATTTTCAAGTTTTTTAATTTCATTTATTATATTCTCATATTTTACATTTTGTTGTTTTATATTTTGATATTTTATATTCTGTTGTTTTATATTTTGATATTTTATATTCTGTTGTTTTATATTTTTATGATTGGCATTTATATTTATACTTAAATTAGGCGAATTTCTACAAGAAAGCAAAAAAGATATTAAAGCTATAAATAAAATAATTCTTTTATAAATATTCATTAGTTTATTGTCCCAAAAGTTATATGATAAATTTTTTAATATCATAACTATTTATATTATACAATTTATTATGTTTTTATCAAGTTATTTAAAACTCCACATTTTATAAAAAATTGGCATAATAATATCTCCTTGATTTTAAATTAAAATATATTTTGAATAAAAGCCCGTTAGAGACGTTATTTTCGATTGATAAATATTTATAGAAAAATTTAAATAAATAAATGCTTTTTTCCATACAAAATTTAATAAATTCAAAAAACAATTTGAATAAAATTTTGATGCATAAATAGAATAATATTTTATAATTATTAAGTAAACATAAAATTTGAAAAAGTTTAAAGTATTGGCTTGGCTTGGCTTGGCTTGGCTTGGCTTGGCTTGGCTTGGCTTGGCTTGTAATAATTCAATTTTCTATTCATAATGATTGAATTATAATGTATTTATTAAAAAATAGCAATAGTTTTATATAAATATATTAAAAATTAGAAATTGAAAGATAATAATTATAATATCCAATCGAGTTTTTCTTCGCCTCTTGTAACGCCAACAGGTAAATTTGTAAAATTGCCTATAATTTAATTTTAACCTCTTTACAATTATAATATATACAATATATAAAATCAAATATTTTTATATTTACTCTATAATATAACTTTCAAACAATGTGAAATATTTTATCTATTGCCAAAATATTAGTTTTATATATAATAAATAAAAAATATATTAAGGAGTTTTCATTATGAGAAAAACATTAGCTTTATTAATTACATTATCTTTCGCTTCAATTATGTTTGCCGATATGGTTGTTCCAATTTCGCAGTTGCCTAAATCGGCTCAAAACTTTATACAAAAAACTTTTCCTGGCGCTCAAATATTTAAAGTTAAAAGAGACGATGGAAAATTTGAAGTTAAATTAAATAATGGCGTTGATATGAAATTTCTTCCAAATGGAGAATGGGTAAATATAGACAGCGATTATACTCCTATTCCGATAACGGTTTTGCCTCAAGCGGTTCAAAATACGGTTAAACAAACTTATCCTCAAGCTTTTATTACGGATATTGAAAAAGAATTTGGAAATTATAAAATTAAATTAAACAATATGATGGAATTATTTGTTTCTTCAAGCGGACAATTTATTGGACAAAAAATGGACGATTAAAGTTCCTAAAATTGTAGCCATAAAAAGATAAATAATAATTTAATTTTAAAAGTTTAGCATTATTTAATAAATAGATTTTCTAAAAAGTCTATTTATTAAATATTATTTTCAATTGCAATATTTTATTAATTATAATTGAATAAATACAAAACTATAATTTTTTAATTTATAAAAAAACATAGCTATAATATACAAAATTTAAAATTTTAATGTTTTATAATAATACAATTTAGTAATTCTTAATATAAATATAATCTTTGATTTAATAAAAATCGTTCAAAAACTATACATAAATTGTAATCAAATTGGCATAATTCTTGCTTAATATATTGTATAACAAATGATAATTTTCATTCATTGTTATAAAACAAAATAAAAAATTATAAATTAAAAGGAGATTTAACTATGTCAAGAAGAATATTTTTACCAGCTTTACATTCAATGTTGGACGATTTTAGAGGTTTTGATAATAGTCTTATCAATTTCTATAATAAGGCTTCAGATTATAAAATAGAAGAAGACGAAAAAAACTATACTATAGAAATGGATATGCCAGGCGTTAAAAAAGAAGATTTGGAAATCGGCATTAAAGAAAATATACTTTCAATATATGCCGAAAGAAAAAAAGAAGACAAAACGGAAAATAAAGAAGCCGTTGTAGTTTCAAAATACGAACAAAGCTTTAATATAAGCGCAAAAGGCATAGATATAGACAATATTCAAGCTAATTTGGAAAACGGAATACTCACTTTAACTCTTCCTAAAAAAGAAGAAGTGAAGTATGAAAGAAAGATAAATATAAGTTAATATTTCAATTTAAACCTCATAAAAACGCATATACTTAAAAAAGTGTATGCGTTTTATTATTTAATTTTTTTAATTATTGTAGGATAAATCATATTTTATTTATTTTATAAAACAAGGCTTATAAATTAAAAAAATTTGTTTAATTATAAAATATAATAAAAAAAGGATAATTTATGATTAATGATTTTGAAAATAGTTTAATTGAAAATATTGATAATCAAAACGATAAAGAAAAAGAAATTATAAGTTTTCTTTTGTCAAATGGAATTTCTGCGGAAAAATCAAAAATGATAACCGAAAAACTTTATTATAAATTTTATAATCTTTATAATATAGTCAACGCTTCTAAAAACGAACTTATAAAAATAAAAGGGCTTGGAAATAAAAGAGCGGAGTTATTAAAAAGTTTGCCCAAAATTTTAGAATATTATTTATTAAGTCGTTTGAAATTATCAACTTTGCATTTTAATAAAAAAGATTTGATTGATTATTTGATTATAAAATTTGGAAAATTAAAATTTGAAGCTTTTTCAATAATTTGTTTAGATATAAATAAAAGATTTATTTCTATGGAGCAAATTTTTAGAGGAACTATAGATTCCGCTACAATTTACCCGAGTGATTTAGTTGAAAAATCTTTATCTTTAGGAGCAAGTTATGTAATTATTTCGCATAATCATCCTTCGGGAATTTCAAAACCTTCAAAAGAAGATATAGAAATAACGAAAATTTTATATAAAGCCTTTTTAATAGTAAATATAAAAATGATAGACCATTTAATAATAGCGGGAGATTCAATTTATAGTTTTAGAGAAAGCGGAATTTTAGACGATTTGAATTAAAATATTATGTTAAATAACTAACAAAAATTTTTAGCTTTCCGAAAATTTGAATATAGTTTAAATTATTTTACGCAATGTATAAATTTTTAGTTTTTAATTTATAATATGTTTATTAAAAGTTTTAATTTATAGATTTTATTTGGAGATAATTATATGGCAACTAGCGAAGCTTTTCTTGAAGAAGTTTATAAAAACGCTGTGGATGCGGAAGTTATAAAAAGAAGTTCCACGCTTTCAAATTTAGTAGATAACGCTAAAGATTATCAAAGAGAAATATCGGCTTACGAAGATTTAAAATCTAGACTCGATACTTTAGCTTCAGCCTCAAAAGAATTATACGGTTTTCGTTCTCCTTTTAGAAATTTTGCGGGCAGAGGCGAAGGCGTTCCAAATTATTTTACAGTTACGGCAAATAGAATGGCAAATACTACAACTTACGATATAGCGATTAAAGAATTGGCAAAAAGCGAAAAATTTTCTTCAAAAGCTTATAATATGAAAGATAAATTGCCTGCGGGAATTATAAAATTAAAAGTCGGAGAAGACGAATATTCTATTGATTTTGCGGGCGGAAGTTTGGTAGATTTGCAAAAAGCTTTTGACAAAACATTTGGAAAAAAAGCAAAAACTACGGTGACTCAAAAATCGAAAAATTTGCAAGTTTTGACAATCGATTTGGTTAAAACAGGCTCAAAAAATATTGCCGAAGTTATAAGCGATGAATCGGGAATATTAAAAGAATTAAATATGTTTACGAGAAGAAATTATAGATATTTGGGACATATTTTTAATCAAGAACTTTTAAGCAAATGGAAAGACGAATCGGATAATTTAACCACAAATTATATGATAAAAAATGATTTTTTAGTTTTGAAAGGTATAAATAAATTATCGATGCCTTTGCATAGAGAAGCGGAAGCAAACGAAAATATAACGATTTCAATAACTGCAAGAGCGTCCGACACTTTAGACGATGAGGAAGAAACCGTTATTCCCGTAATGCCTCCAACCGTTGATTTGTCGATACCAGACACGGGAATTATATTCGATAAAATAGACAGCGTTAAATTTAAAGATGTAGAATTATACGGAGAAGGTTTATCGCCAGCCGACAGTTCAAGGACTTTTGAAGATATAAAAAGATATAAAGAAGCGCTTGAAAGTGAAAGAAGAGAAAAAGAAGGAATTGAAGCGAAAATTCCAGAGGCTATAGACGAAACGGGATTTAATTCTGAAATTATCGGCGTAAAATATATAAATAAAGCGGGAGACGAGGTTGAAAAATTTTTTGCTTTGCCTACAATAAGTTCTTCTTGGCAGAGATTAAATGTTCCGATTGGAAGTCAATTTGAGGAAGGCGATGTTATAACTCAAATAGTTTTGATAAATAAAAATCCTAAATATAATATTTTTTATAAAGATTTATTAGTTGAAGATTCGGGAAAAGAAGAAGACGCGCCAAATTATTTAATATCGGAAGCGACAGACGCGCGAGCTTCTATAGACGGAATAGATATTTTAAGCGAAAGCAATGAATTTAACGATGTTATAAACGGACTCAATATAGTCGCTATAAAACCTACGCCCGAAGCATTTGCCACGACTATAGAAATTAATAAAGAGGGAGTTGTTGACGCTATAGTTAATTTTGTAAGCGCTTATAATTCTCTTATAGATTTTTTGAACGATTCTACTCAAAGACCTTTAACTAAAGAAATTAGAAATTCTTTAGACGATATGAATAGAACGGATATGAACGATTTAGCCACTACTTTACAAATAAGTTTTAATCCTGAAATGAGCGACTCCGATTTAAGAAAAAAATTATTTTATGTCGGAGTGTTTAGCGGAAATACTTTAGTCGGAACGATTTCTCAAAGAGTTAAGGCTATAGTTTCGGATTCTTATAAAACCGATTACGGCGAAGAATTGGCTTTATTAGACCAAATAGGAATTAATAGAGGAAATGCGGGCGAAGATTGGAATGTAGTAAAAAAAGGATTCCTTCAAATAGAAGAAGAAAAATTTATGAATAAAATTGAAACTCAAATGGACGGAGTAGAAGAATTATTTGCAAACGATACTACGGGAGATAATTTGCCCGATACTGGAGCCGCTTATACTATGAACGATTTTATAACTCCGTATTCGCAAACAAGAGGAATAGTAGATAATAGCATTTCCGTTGCAAAAACGAGATTAGAAAGCAATCAAAAACGAATGGATAGCGAAAAAGAAAGAATAGAACAATATAGACAGGAAAGACTCGCTTCTTATTATAGAATGCAATCGGACTTGAAACAGGCTGAAAGAGACAGAAAGAGATTAGAGGCTATGCAAAATCAAAATAACGGTAATTAAATTTAGTAAAATACATTAATTCTACAAAATTAAACAAGTATTTAATAATAAATACTTGACTTTATAAATAAAATAATATATTATATTTGAATATTTATTTAATATCGCGGGGTGGAGCAGTTGGTAGCTCGTTGGGCTCATAACCCAAAGGTCATAGGTTCAAGTCCTGTCCCCGCTAATAGTCTAACGACTTTACGGCGGCGTGGCTCAGGTGGTTAGAGCATGCGGCTCATATCCGCAGTGTCAGGGGTTCAAGTCCCTTCGCCGCTAATTATTTTATAAAAAAGGAAGGTGAGTTAATTGGTAAGAGTATTCGCTAACGAAGGAGAACCTGTAGAAAGCGTTATAAAGAGATTTCGTAGAGCATGCGAAAACGAAGCTATTTTACAGGAGTTAAAAGAAAAGCAATTCTATAAAAAGCCTTCTCTCGAAAAAAAACTTCAAAGAGAGAAAGCTATTAAAAGAATGAAAAGAAAAATCAAAAAAGAAAGACGATTAGGTTTATTATAAATCTAATCAATCTATACTTGAAAATATTTATTTTTTATCGTATAATATTTACGATTTTAAAATGAAAATATTTTAAATATAGAAAAAATTATTAATATTTAATATTTGTTTGAAAGGAGAAAATTTATGGCAGCAAAACAGCTATTATTTGACGAAGAAGCAAGACGCTCGCTTATGAGAGGAGTTGACGCTTTGGCTAATGCGGTAAAAGTAACTTTAGGACCAAGAGGACGAAATGTAGTTATAGACAAAAAATTCGGACCTCCGACTATTATAAACGATGGCGTTACAATCGCTAAAGAAATAGAATTGGAAGACCCTTTTGAAAATATGGGCGCTCAAATTGTTAAAGAAGTCGCTACTAAAACCAACGATGTGGCGGGAGACGGAACTACAACCGCTACGGTTTTGGCTCAAGCTATGGTTAAAGAAGGACTTAAAAATGTTACAAGCGGCGCAAATCCTATGCTTATTAAAAGAGGAATTGAAAAAGCGGTTAATGAAATAGTCGCTCATATAAAATCAGAAGCGAAACAAATTAAAGGAAAAGAAGAGATTGCTCAAGTTGCGACAATTTCCGCTAATAACGATAATGAAATAGGCGAGCTTATAAGCGATGCTATGGAAAAAGTAGGTAAAGAAGGCGTTATAACCGTTGAAGAAGCAAAATCTTTGGAAACTAATTTATCATTGGTTGAAGGTATGCAATTCGATAGAGGTTATATATCTCCATATTTCGTAACAAATGCCGATAGCATGACAGCGGAATTGGAAGACGCTTTGGTTCTTCTATACGAGAAGAAAATCTCAAATATGAAAGAACTTCTTCCTGTGCTTGAAAAAATCGCTCAAACGGGAAAACCTTTCATTATTATAGCCGAAGATATTGAAAGCGAGGCTTTGGCAACTTTGGTATTAAATAAAATGAGAGGCGTTTTGAATGTATGTGCGGTTAAAGCGCCAGGTTTTGGAGATAGAAGAAAAGCTATGCTTGAAGATATAGCGATACTTACGGGCGGACAAGTTATAAGCGAAGACTTGGGAATGAAACTTGAAAACGCTACTTTAGAACAACTTGGAAAAGCTAAAAAAATTACAGTTGATAAAGAAAATACGACTATAGTAGAAGGCAGTGGAAAGAAAGGCGAAGTTCAAGCGAGAGTTTCAGTAATTAAAAAACAAATCGAAGAAACGGATAGCGATTACGACAGAGAAAAATTGCAGGAGAGACTTGCAAAACTTTCAGGCGGAGTCGCGGTAATTAATATCGGTGCGGCTACAGAAGTAGAAATGAAAGAAAAAAAAGCGAGAGTTGAAGACGCTTTATCCGCTACAAGAGCGGCTGTTGAAGAAGGCGTAATTCCAGGAGGCGGAATAACCTACTTGCATGCTCAAGCTAAATTAGATTCTATAAAATTAGAAAATGCTGACGAACAGGTTGGAGTTAATATAGTAAAAAGAGCTATAGAAGAGCCTATAAGAATGATAGCGGCAAACGCTGGTTTGGACGGTTCTGTAGTCGCTATAGAAGCTAAAAAGCAAAAAGGCAATATGGGATTCAACGCGCTTACAAACGAATGGGTTGATATGTTGAAGACGGGAATTATAGACCCTGCTAAAGTTTCAAGGAGCGCTTTACAAAATGCAGCTTCAATAGCGAGTCAAGTTCTAACCGCTGAAGTTATCATTACAGATATACCTGAACCTGAAAAACCTATGCCACCAATGCCTGGCGGAGGAATGGGCGGTATGTATTAATAATTAGCCTCAAATATTTTTATAAAGATAAAGCCCTGATATTTTGTCGGGGCTTTTGTTATTTTAAAACTCATTTTTACTAATTAAAATTTGTATGGTTTCTATCAATATAGAATATTTTAAGTTTATTGTTAACATTATTCAAAAAGAATGGAGGTATAAAATGATAAAAAGTAAAACATTTGTATTAGTTATAGTGCTTTTTCTTTATGGTTTAATCGGCTTAACAGCTTGCAAAAGTAATTTAGCTGACGAAAAAGAAGAGCGTGGGGGGGGGGTATTGCCTGGAACAAATATAGCGTTCAGGGATGACTTTAACAATCAAGGCAATATTCCTAGCAGTTTCTGGCATTTATGTTTGCCTGAAAAAACCAACGAGAATGATCCAGCTTGGAACAGATTTTTTAAAAATACGGAAGGTTATGAATGCGTTAAAGTCGAGGACAGTATTTTAAAACTTACCGCTAAAAAAGAAAAAGGTCCTGCCAATTTAAATTATAAAACAGGAGGAGTTTGGAGTGCAAAAAATAAATACGGCATTGGGACAAGTATAAAAATAAAAGCTAAACTATACAGAGAAGGGGAAACAAATTTTAATGTTCCTTCAGCATTCCCAGCTATATGGTTATATCCTCTGTTTACACCTTACGAATGGCCTGCTACGGGAGAAATCGATATAATGGAATGGGTAGATAAAACTCCTCCAAATAATGTTTACACTACCCTTCATTACAATATTTCAAACAATATTTCAAATAATATTTATTCTACAATAGGTGTATCAAATAATATAGGAAATGTTGCGGAATGGCATGTATACAGATTAGATTGGTATAGCAATAATATAGTAATATATTATGATGACAGAGAAGTTTTTAAATATACCAATGGAATGACAAATCTATATCCGTTTAATGATAATTATTATAATATTATTTTAAACGCTTCACTGCAAAAAACATGGGGTACTCCTGTAGAATCAAATGATTCTAAACTACCTTATGAACTGTGGATAGATTGGATTGAAGTTTCGTTAATAGATAAATTTAGCGGACAACCTATAAATTAAAAATCATATAATTGTAATAATTTAATAATAAACTTGCAAAAAGGAATTCCCATATTATAGGAGTTCCTTTTATTATAGTTTTTTATATTTAAAATTAATTCAAAGCTATATTTAATCTAATAAATCAATTAAGATTAAATTTCTTACTCATATTTTTACTTATAATTTTAGAGCCTTTCGGTCCTACGGAAGTTAAAAAGAATTTTCTATTTAATAATTTTTCGTCTATAACTTCATTAACCGATTTTAAATTAACTTTGTCTATAGATTTATAAATATCCTTAAACGACATATATTTTGAAGCGTAAATTTCGTTTCTTGCATTTTTATTCATTATATAATTGGCGTTTAATTTGCTGAATGCCATTGAGCTTTTATAACTTTCTTTAGATTCTTCCAATTCTTCTTTGGTTATTCTTTCGTCTATAAGTTTATTTAATTCTTTATATACGGTTTCTATAGTTTCTTCGTAATTTTTTAAACTTGTAGAGCCTGCAATTTCAAATATTCCTCCGTTTATAAAACTTGTAGCCGAACTATAAATATTATAACAGAGTCCTTTATTTTCTCTAACGCTTTGATATAATCTCGAATAAGAACTTACTCCAAAAATATCGTTTAAAATATTCATGCTATATTTTTTGTTATCGTTTGCATCATAAGAAGGAGTAGATAAAGAAAAATATACATGATTTAATTCTTCTTTTTCTTTCGCTATCGTTTCATAATAAAAAGGCGCTTTCTTATTAACGGTTTTTATATCTTTCTTTAATTTAATAGCAGATAATTTTTTTATAGCTAAATCCATATCGAAATTTCCCGCTATTGAAATAACTAAATTATTAGCGTTAAAATGTTTCTTAAAATATTTATATACTTTTTCTCTGCTTATGCTTTTTATATTATTTATATGTCCGCCTATAGGCAAAGCCATAGAAGTTCCCTTATATGCATGCGCAAAAAACTGACTTGAAACGGTTTCTTCGGGAGTATCGTTTACCATTTTCAATTCTTCTATAACGACTTTTTTTTCTTTTGAAATATCTTCTTCTCTAAAAGCGGAGTTTAAAATTATATCTTCCAAAGTGTCAATAGCTCTTTCAAAATATTTAGAAATAATATTTATATAAAAAGAAGTTAAATGTCTCGAAGTAAAAGCGTTAAATACTCCGCCGACTCCTTCAATCTTTCGGACAATTTCTTTTGCGCTTGTTTTATCCGTTCCCTTAAATAGCATATGTTCTATAAAATGAGTATAACCGTTGGTTTCTTTATTTTCGTTTGCGCTTCCCGTAGTAAAGAAAAATCCCGTTGAAACCGTATCTAAAATCGGCATATATTCAAGTATTAATCTTATTCCGTTTTTTAATGTTAATCTTTTTACCATTTTCATTTTCCAAATTTATATTAGATTTTTTATATTTTTAAAAATTTTCAACAATATAGATTATAAAATATAATAAGAGTATTTGCAAATATAATTAAATATTATATATTGTAATAAGAATTATTAAAAATATACAATAAAATAAACTTACAAAAATAAAGCGTCATCAATCTATAATAAACTAAAAACGAAAAAATTATAGGAAATATAAAGGATTTGATAATAATACTATGTATAAGAAAGACTCGAATTTAAAACTTTTTCCTATTTCTTGGTAAAAATTAGTTAAAAATATAAGCGAAATTTCTATATTCTGTGTAAAGAGAATAAAATTTCAGTTGCTTAATTTAATAAAATCTAAAATAAATAAACAATCCAATAAACTAATAACTACAAATTCCGACTGTTAATTTTTTGCTTACTTTATAAAAGTATTAATTTGTATCTTTTTTATACAGAGGATTATTCTCAAATCCTTTGTATTTCCTATAATCTTGACATCTTTGGTTTGTTGCGGACGGAGGGCGCTTTTTTAATATAAGAATTAAGAATTAAATTGGTATAACTTAATAATTAATAAATTTTTGTAAAATTAATCAAAATTAAAAAATAATTTTCAACAAATTTACTAACAAATATGTTTTAATAAAGGTTGAATAAAAATAATTTTTATAATATCATATATTGATTTTTATTTTGGAGAATAACAATGAAAGTTGCAAAATTCGGAGACTCGTCTTTAGCGAATGCGAATCAAATAAAAAAGGTTTTGGATATTATACTTTCTGATAACGAAAGAAGAATAATAGTAGTATCCGCTCCATGAAAGAGACTTAAAGAAGATATAAAAGTAACCGACTTGCTTATAATTCTTGCCGATTCTATTCTTTTGGAAGCACTGAAATGGGTGAAGGCTCTGAAACGGGCGGCGGAACTGAAACTACTGTAATTGGAAAATTTCCTCCACCTGCGGGAACATATAAAGATAAAGACGGGAAAAACAATGATACTGAAGTTACTATAGAAGGTGAAAAGACTAAAATGGGGGGGGCTACAAGTAGTGAAGGAGATTCTAGCGGTTTTGGTTTTAATACTACAGAATGGAAGAAAACAACCAAAGACGGAAAAGATATTAAACTTGAATCGGTAGACGCAACAGACACATGGGGTTGGGGGCATGAAAATATTAGTATTGTTTATTATTACGATACTCAAACTTTACATATAACTTATGATACTGCATTACATGGCAAAGGTCATTCATTTATTGGAACTAAACAACCTTGAATAATATAATATAATTTTAAACTTTCAAGTTAAACGGGCGAGGTTAAAACTTCGTCCGTTGTTTTTTAGGTTATTTTATTATTAATAAAACTATGATAATATAATCAAAAAATAAAAAGTTGAAATATGAGATTAAATAAATATATCGCCTATTTAAATATTGCAAGCAGAAGAGAAGCCGATAAATTAATTAAAGACGGAAAAATAAAAGTTAACGGAGAGATTATAATTAATCCCGCTATTCAAGTTGGAGAAAACGATAAAATTATTTGCGATATAGAAGATTATAAAAACGAAAAAATATATATAAAATTAAATAAACCAGTCGGTTATGTCGTTTCAAATAATAAAAAAGAAGGAAAACCGATTTATAAATTATTAGACGAAAAATTAAAAAAATTATATCCCGTTGGAAGATTAGATAAAGATAGCAAAGGATTAATACTTTTTACAAATGACGGAATTTTTAGCAGAAAAATAATCGGAGAAGAAAGCGAATGCGAAAAAGAATATTATGTAAAATTAGAAGGTAATATTTCAGACGGCGCTTTAAAAAAATTAGAATTTGGAATTTCGCTTGACGGAAAAAGATTAAAACCCACGATAGTTAAAAGAGTTTCAAAAAATTCTTTTAATATAATTCTTAAGGAAGGCAGAAACAGACAAATAAGAAGAATGTGCAAAAAGGTTGGTTTTGAGGTTATTTTATTAAAGAGATTGAGAATTTCAAATATATATTTAAATGATTTGCAAGAAGGAAAATTTGAATATTTAACTAAAGACGAAATAAATTCTATTTTGAATAATTAAATTTATAATAATTAAATTTTTAAAATAAAAAATAAATATTGACTTTTTAATATTATGATTATAAAATTAAATTAATATATTTACGGAGTTGATTTTATGGCAAGAAAAGATATTATAAACAGCGTAATTGGAGACGGTTCTTCATTTAAAGGAACTTTTATAGTAAAAGGTTCTTTTCAAATAGACGGGAAATTTGAAGGCGACTTAAAAATAGACGGACATTTAATAATAGGAACAAACGGAAGAGTAAAAACAAGCACAATTCTTACAGAAAGTATAACTATAGCGGGAACTTTAATCGGAAATATTGATGCAAAAAAAGAAGTTATTGTAATAGAAACGGGAAGAGTTTTGGGAAATATAGAAGCGCCTAAAATAGATGTTGGCGAAGGAGCGATTATTCAAGGCGAGATGACGATTACGGGCGGACAAAAAAAGAATATTACAAAAGTTGTCGAAGAATCTTTTACGGTTAATAAGCCTTCTGAAAACTCCGATATAGATAACGGTAAATAATATAAAGGATTAAAATGTCTATAAAAATAAAAACTCAATCCGAAATTAATTTAATGCGAGAGAGCGGACATATTCTTGCAAATGTATTTAAAGAAGTTGGAAAAATCGTGCAGGAAGGAATATCCACTAAAGAATTAGATAAATTCGTTTATAGTTATATAAGAAAAAATAACGCGAAACCTTCATTTAAAGGTTATGGAAATCCGCCTTTTCCCGCTTCAATTTGCGCTTCAATAAATAACGAAGTAATTCATGGAATTCCAAGCAAGAAAAGAATTTTAAAAGACGGCGATATAATCGGTTTAGATATTGGAGTTTATTATAAAGGCTATCATTCCGATAGAGCTTTTACATTTAAAGTTGGAAATGTTTCAGAAGAAGCTTCTAAATTAGTAGACACAACAATGGAATCTTTTTTTAACGGAATTAAAGTTATAAGAGACGGAGTTCATTTGGGCAATATTTCTTACGCTATTCAAAAAACTGCCGAAGATGCGGGCTATTCTCTTGTGCGCGAGTTTCAAGGACATGGAGTCGGTTCAAATTTACATGAAGAGCCTTCCGTTCCAAATAGAGGAAAACAAGGAACGGGTCCAATATTAAAAAAGAATATGGTTATAGCAATAGAGCCTATGGTTAATATTGGACATCATTCTATTTTAATTGAAGAAGATAATTGGACTGTAATAACAAAGGATGGTTCTTTATCTTCGCATTACGAACATACGATTGCAATTACAAATGACGGAGTTGAAATTCTAACCGCTTTAGAAGACGATGAGATTGTAAATAAGTATATGAGTAAATAGATTATATGATATTAATTATTTGCTTTATATTTATATATTAAATAACAAACTTTCATATTCCAATTTTTATATAATAGTGTATTATTATGATAACTATTTTATGTTTACACACTTTATTTTTTAAGGAGAATAAAATGTCAATTTTAATCGAAAACAAAAAAGTAAAAGAAAGCGCAGAAAAATTTGAAAATATTATAGTAAAGGATATTTCAAATAATATTTTTGTTGTTTTGTTTTCCTTAATGGGAATAACTGCCGCTTTGTTATTATTAATATTATTTATGTAATATAATGATTAAAATCGATAATGACAAATTAGCCTACGAAAGAGAATATTTAAAGTTAGGCTATAAATATATTTGCGGTATAGACGAAGTCGGACGAGGATGCTTGTTTGGTCCCGTTACAGCCGCTGCGGTAATAATGCCTTTAAGTTTAAAAGACAATAAAGATATAATAAACGGAATAGAAGATTCAAAAAAACTTACGGCTAAAAAAAGAGAAGAACTTTCTAAAAAAATAATTGAAAAATCTATTTCCTATTCAATTTATTCTATTTCTGAAAAAACAATAGACGAAATTAATATTTTAAATGCCACAAAATCGGCTATGATTAACGCTGTAAAAAATTTGAAAATAAAGCCCGATATACTTTTTATAGACGCTTTGAAAATCGATATTGATATAAAACAAATTTCAATAATAAAAGGCGATTTAAAATCTTATTCTATTGGTTGCGCGAGTATATTGGCTAAAGTTTGCCGAGACGAAATAATGAGTAATTTGCCCGAAGAATATCAAAAGTATAAAATTTCTAAAAATAAAGGTTATGGAACAAAAGAACATCTTGAAGCTATTAAAAAATATGGTCCAAGCAATATGCATAGATTCTCTTTCGAGCCTATAAAATCTTATAATCATAAAGATAAAAAAAACGATAATAATAAAGATTCTTTTATTTTATAATTTTTTTAGATTTTTTATGATAAATATTAATAAATATTTCAATTCTATAATAAATAAAAGCCCAAAATCTATAAAAAATGGCGATATAGTTAAATTTTCGCTTATAAGAAAACTTGATAACGACAAAGCTATTGTAAATATTATGGGAAATAAAATTATAGCTATATTTAAAGATAAAATAATCGAAAAAGGTTTTGCATTGGTTTCAAAAGAAAATAATAAATTAATATTAACAATCTTAAAAAATGTAAATAGCGTAAAAGAAGCTAAAGAAAATATAAAAAATGGCGTTTCGGTTAACATAAGTTCTGCAGGAAAAGAAAATTCTCAAATAGCAAATTTATTATTATCAAAAAATATAAAAGTAAATAATCAAAATATAATTTACTATGAAACCGTATTAAAATATTTGCCGAATAACGAAAAAAAAGAATTTTTTATTAACGCTATGAAAAATAATATTTATTTCACGGAAGAAGAGATTAAAAATTTTGGAAATATCTTTAATAAAATCGTAAATTTTGACTTATCAATAAAAAACTCTAACAAAAATTATAAATTAGCCGAAATATTAAAAAACATGATTTTTAATTTAAAAAGAAACGATAGGGAATTTTTAAAAAATTATATAGAAACCAACGGATATTTTGGCGTTTGGTTTATGCTCTTTGACATGCTTCATAACGAATTATATTTTGAAGATAAGGATAATAAATATAATAAAGATATAATAATTATGATTTTAAAAATATTATCGCTTAATAGAAAAGATAAAAATAATTCGCTTTTTTATTTTATTCCGATTCCTTTTATAATAGATAATGAATTAAAAGAAATATTATTATATATAAACGGAGATAGCAAAAATAATAAATATAGTTTTATAGCTTACGACAATGAAGAAAATAAAGAATTATGCAAAATTATAATTGAAAGATTTGAAAACGAATATTTAATAACTTTAAAATTATTTGATAGAAATTTATATAAAAAATGCAGAGATACAAAATATATTATTGACGAAGAGCTTAAAATTTTTGATAATTTAAAATTAAAAATGGAATATGCAAATGAATAAAGATATTGAAAACGCTATAGCTTTATTATATGAAAGGGAAATTCATAATGCTCCTATAGTTATATCGAAAGGAGAAAAATTGCTTGCTAAAAAAATAGTCGAGCTTGCAAAGAAATATAATGTTCCCGTAGTTTCAGACGAAGATACGGCAAAAAGTTTAATGAAATTGGATATAGGAGAAGAGATTCCTTATTCGCTTTATGAAGCTGTTAGTATAATATTAAGATATATATACAAATTAAAGGCAGAGTTATAATAATGGAAAATTTTGCTAAATTAAAAACGCAGGATATTAAATCCCAAGCCGAAAGGAAAGACATATATTTGGATAACGATTTTATCGCGATAAGCAAATATATTAAAATAACGGACGAAGATATAAACAGATTAAAAAAATGGGATATAAACGAAGTTTTTATTAAAGATTTGGAAAACGAAGACGCCACTCATAACTCCGTTCAAGATTTTGAAAAATTTTTAAGAGAATATAAAGTATTTAAGAATATTTATTTGAATATAATAAAACAAACAAAAAATAATTTGGGAAATTTTAGACATAATAATCTTGTAAATATGAAAGAGCTTAACGAGATTATAGACGGACTTTTAGATATAATGAATAGAAATTTAAATAGTTTTATAGAACTTTTAAGCATATTTAATTTTAATAAAGAAGATTTTTATTATGTTCGTTCTTTAAATGTCGCAATAATATCTTTAATTATAGGCAAGCAAATGAAATTATCCGATGGAATATTAAAGAAACTTGGACTTGGAGCGATTTTATACGATATAGGTTTGGTTAAAGTTCCTGAAAAAATATTAAATAAACAATATAAACATAGTCCCGAAGAATACGCCGAAATTAAAAAACACACCGTTTACGGTTATAAATTAATGAAAAGCAATTTTAGATTTGAAGAAGATGTTGCTGTAATTTCTTTGGAACATCATGAATATTTTAACGGAAAAGGTTATCCAAGAGGAATATCGGGAAATGAAATACATTTATACGCTAAAATTGTGGCGGTTGCGCATGAAGCGGAAAAGGTAATGAAAAATAGAAGAATAGCTATAGACGAAAAAAGTTTAAATTTCAATAAAAATAATAATGTAGAAAAGAAATTATTATTTGACGCGGTTAGGCATATAATACATGGAGCGAAAATTAAATACGACCCTACAATTTCTAAAGTTTTTGTCGCTATATTTAGCGTTTATCCTATAGGTTCTGTCGTTATTTTAAATGATAATAGAAAGGGGTTAGTTTTTGCAACGAATACTAATTTTCCTATAAGACCTATTATAAAAATAGTTTCTGATAATAGCGGAAATATTATAGAAAATGGAGAGGTTGTAAATTTGGTTGAGAATAATCAAATATTTATAAACGGAATAGATAGAGACGATAAATTTTTGGAGGAGGTAGACAAAAAAATATTGAATAAAGATTAAAATATAATAATGAAAAACAATAAAATTATAGGCAATGAAGGAGAAGAAATTGCCTTAAAATATCTCGAAAAACTTGGATTTAAATTACTTGAAAGAAATTTTAGAGGAAAGAATCGAGGAGAGATAGATTTAGTAATGACAAAAGGAGTTGTTATTGTGTTTATTGAAGTAAAATATCGAAGACAGGGAAGTTTTGGATATTCGGCGGACTCTATATCGGAGCGTAAAAAAAAGAAATTATACGAAACCGCGGAAGAATACTTAATTAATAGTGGATTAGGTTTAAATCAAAAATGTTCCTTTGGGGCTGTTTTAATAGACGATACCCTTAATGGCAGAGAAATATCTTTTATAGAAGATATATTTATTTAGGGGTGAGATATGAAAACGGCTGTAGTAATTAACTATAAAAAAATAGATTTATACAAGAAAAAATTAAAAGATAAAAAATATATAGACAAAGCTATTGAAGGATTAGCAGGAGATTTAATAAGCTTTGTAAACTATATAGAAATAGAAGCGATTAAAATTAAAAAGAGAATAAAATGAATATAATAGAGAGAGGAAAATTTACTCTACTTCTTGAAAGCGAAAATCTTAAAAGTTTATCCGAAAATTTGGATTGCAATTTTGAAAATGCGGTTAATGAATTATTTAAGATTAAAGGTAGAGTTATAACTTCGGGAGTTGGCAAAAGCGGACATATTGCAAGAAAGGCGGCTGCAACTTTCGCATCAACGGGAACTCCGAGCTTTTTTGTCGACCCTAACGAATGTTTGCATGGCGATTTCGGAATGATAACGAAAAACGATTATTTAATATTATATTCAAAAGGCGGAGAATCGAGAGAGATAATAGAATTAGTAAATTGGTTATGCAGACAAAATATTTCTTATATAGCGATTACCAACGAAAAAGATTCTACTTTATCGAAAAACGCTAAAATAACTTTGCTTACTCATGTAAAAGAAGAAGCATGTCCTCTTAAATTAGCGCCAACCGTAAGCACCACGGCGTCTTTAGGAATATCGGACGCTTTGGCTACGGCATTAATGGAATTAAGAGGATTTAAAGCCGAAGACTTTGCAATATTTCATCCTGGCGGAAGTTTGGGTAGACAACTTGCAAGAGTTAAATCTATAATGCATAAATATAATTTGCCTATAATCAATTTATCAACCACTTTATATGACGCTTTATTTAAAATAATAGAATGCAAATTAGGAATAGCGATAATAACGGACGATAATAATATTTTAAGCGGAATAATAGTGGACGGAGATTTGAAAAGACTTTTAATAAAAAATAAATCGGCGGAAAATATTTTATCAAAAAGCGTAGCCGATATAATGAATAAAAATCCTAAAGTTATATACGAAGACACTTTAATAGGAGAGGCTTTGCATATAATGGAAGGCAAAATAACTAATCTTGTAGTAGTTGAAGATACTGATAAAGGCAAAATTCCAATCGGAATAGTTCATATACATGATATATTAAAAATAAAAGCTTTTTAATTTGTAAATAATTGCTTTTAAGTATTATTGTTTTACTTTTATTGTTTTATTCAATAAAAATTAAAAATAAATTAAAAAAAATGCTTGACTTTTTTAAAAAATTTGTTATCTTAAGTATAGAAAATAAATAAAAAAATGTTTGGATTTAAATCCAACAAGGAGAGTTATAATGACTAAAACAAAACAAAACAAAAGTATCTTATATCTATTAGCAATTGCCCTTATGGTAGCAATAATGTCAGTGGCTTGTAAAAACAAACCTACGCAAGCTGTGTCTTTTTCAGAAGCTGAAGATTCAACTGTAGTAGTTGACCCTACGCCGACTCCAGAACCAACTCCAGAGCCTACGCCGACTCCAGAACCAGAGCCTGTAGCCCCTGAAAAACCAGCAGTTCCTGAAAAACCAATTTCTGGATTGACAATCGACCCTAAAGGAAATTTAAGACAATTTGACGGATTCACTTTCATAAATAAAGACGGTGGAATCGCTAAAGTAGGCGGAGTACCTTATTACATGGAAATTGACGGTATAAGATTCTATCAAGGTTTTGGTCCTGCTTGTAAAGGCGGAAGCTATGTATTGCTTGCTGGCGGAGATAGAGCCGATGTTAAATTATTCGCAGACGGTTATGTAAATATAACTAGAAATGGCAAAACGGTTCAATATATGTTGTTAAGCAAATAAATTAAAAAAGTAAAAAGAGTAGATAATAAGATTTGAGCCTGTCGTTTTTTTGGACGGCGGGCTTTATTATTTTAAAATAATTTAGTGCTTTAAAATAATCAGGGCATGTATTTCTACATGCCCCAAAAACCAATGTCAATAAAGGAGGTATACCATTATTGCTTTATAAGAAGAATACCCCAGCCGCTATGACTAATCCGCTAACAATAAGAACTATTAAAGTATAACCCATAATATCTCTTGCTCCAAGTTTAGCCAAGCCGAGCGCAGGCAAAGCCCAAAACGGCTGAATCATATTTGTCCAACTGTCGCCGTAAGCTATACACATTGCAGTTTTTGCAGGGTCAACTCCAATCTCTAATCCCGCAGGCATCATTATAGGTCCTTGAACAACCCATTGTCCGCCGCCTGATGGAACGAATAAGTTAACTATTCCTGCGCTTAAGAATGTGAATAGTGGGAAAGTTTTAACAGTTGATATATTAACAAAGAAATTACTTATTACGCTTGCCAAAGAAACGCCTTCTGCAGAAGCTCCCGTCATTATACCCATAATACCAGCATATAATGGGAATTGTAATATTATTCCAGATGCTCCTTTACTTGCTTCGCCGAAAGCGTCTATTAAACTTCTTGGCGTTCTGTGTAGGAAAATTCCAAGCATTAAGAATATTAAATTGACAATATTCAAATTCAAATCAAATTTGCCTTGTTTAGCCGAATTAACGAAATAATAGACTATATATGAAAATCCTAATATTGCAAGAATATAGTTTACAAAACAACTATTTTCCAATTTTTCTGCAGGAGTCATTTTTTCAAACTCTTCTTTTGAAACCGCTGAAAAATAAAGTCCGCTTTTAGGTTGCAATTTATTAGGGTCGTCTTTAGATACATCGTCAACTTTTAAATCTTCTATCAATTTTGGGTCGATAACAAATACATCTTCCTCATTTTTAGGATGCATCAAAACATTAATAATTGGAAGCAAAATCCACATTCCAACTACTATGAAAATATTATAACTTGAGAATAGAGTATGACTTACAGGAACGGCTTCAGTCAATGAACCTCCTGTTGCAGATAAATCGCCGCCAGCTATTACCAAAGGAACTGAACCAGAAAATCCAGCATGCCATAAAACGAATCCAGAATATGCCGAAGCAATTAAAAGTCTATAATCTATTGCTTTAACTTTTTTAGCTATTTCTTTCGCGTAAATTGCGCCAATTATTAAACCAAAACCCCAATTCAATATACAAGCCGTATATGAAATTATACTTACCAAAGCTATGCCTTGAGCGGGAGTTTTTGGAATATTTGATAAATGGTCTAAAAGTTTTTTGAATGGAGGCGATAATGCAAGAACATGCCCCGTCACCAATACTAAAACCATTTGCATACTAAAAGCTAATATTCCCCAAACGCCTTTACCCCAATGTCCGACAACGGCTATAAAGCTTTGTTTTGTAGAAATTAATGCCGCTAAAAATACTATAATTGTTAGAACAACGGCAAAAATGTAAGCGTCAGGTAAGAATTTTTGCATCACCATTGTAGAGGCATTAGCCAAACTTTCAATAAAGCCTCTTTTCTTTTTCACATTACTCATTTTTGTATCCTTTTTTTGTATTTTAATTTTTTGTTTTTTTTATTATTGCGAGGACTTAATAAAGCCCCCGCAACGATTATTTTTTATAAAGTATTAACATCTACCTGTTTAGGATTATTAATTATTAAATCCGCTTCGGTATTTGCCTTTATATCCTCTATGCTTGAAGTTGAAAATATTTCCGTAAGCTCTAATCCCTTATCGGTTACTTTCATTACTCCTTTTTCCGTTACTATCATATTAACTTGATTTTTAGCGGTGAGAGGAAGATTGCATTTTTTCAATATCTTTTTATCGCCTTTAGCGGTATGCTCCATAGCGACAATAACCAATCTTGCTCCGACAACCAAGTCCATAGCTCCGCCCATTCCTGGAACCAATTTGCCTGGAACCATCCAATTTGCCAAATTTCCCTCTTGGTCAACTTGCAAAGCTCCCAAAACAGTAGCGTCAACATGTCCGCCTCTTATGATTGTAAAAGAAGTGAAACTATCGAAATAAACTCCGCCCTCTAATAAAGTTACAAAAGCTCCGCCAGCATTAGTAATATTAGCGCTTTCTTTTCCTTTTTCGGGAGTAGGTCCCATTCCAACCATGCCGTTTTCGGATTGCAATAAAACTTCCACTCCGTCAGGCAAATAGTTTGCAACTTTAGTAGGAATTCCTATTCCAAGATTAACCAAATCGCCGTCTTTTAATTCTTTAGCGACTCTTTTTGCTATAATCTCAACTATTTGTTCTTTTGATAATTCTGCCATGATTAATTCCTCCTTTAAGCCTTTTTAAGCCCTTTAGCTAGATAGTCGTAATCGCTCTTAACTAAATAATCTACAAATACGCGAGGAACGGTTATATTATCAGGGTCTAAAGCTCCGTCCACTATCTCTTTTACTTCGGCTATAACGGTTTTACAAGCCATAGGCATTATCATATTAAAGTTTCTTGTAACGCCATGGTGGTATAAATTACCGTATTTATCCGCCTTATCCGCATAAACGACAGCAACATCTCCATATAAAGGTTCTTCAAGAATATACTTCTTGCCTTTAACTTCGATTATTTGCTTTCCCTCTTCTACAAGAGTTCCTATACCCGTAGGAGTTAGTATTCCTCCAAGTCCAGCGCCAGCGGCTCTGATTCTTTCGGCTAAAGTTCCTTGTGGCACTAATTCCACATCAATCTCTTTAGCGTTATTTTGTTTTTGAGTTTCGGTGTTAGTTCCTATATGAGAAACTATGACTTTAGAAACTTGACGATTTGTTATAAGTCTTCCGTAAGATTTGTCGGCAAAAGCTGTGTCGTTTCCTATGAGAGCTAGATTCTTAACCTTATTTTGGTCGGCAAGACAATCTATAGTCTCCCAAGCGGAACCCCATGCTAAAAAACCTCCAAACATTACTGCAGAACCGTCTTTAATCAAATCGCAGGCTTCTTGTTTTGAAATTATTTTTACCATAAGTCCAATCCTTTCTTTGAATTTTTTTTATATTAATACGATTTTACTCGTAGAAATATACCAGACTAATAATTGATACATTTAATAATAGTATAGTATAAAATAATTATTTTGTCAAGTGATTATATTAATAATTTTATTAATTTTAATTAATTTTTTAATTTATTAATTATGCTATCATAATAATTATTATTCATAGAATTTTATATTGACTTTATAAATTAATTAAATATAATTTGTAAAATTTTAATTCGGAGATATAAAAATGAAAAAGATTATTATTTTTTTACTAATTATTTTAAGCGCTTTCGCTATTTCTTGTAAAAATAAAACGGTTTCGGATTCTATTGTCGTTAATATGGGAGCAGAGCCTAAAACTATGGACCCAACTTTAAACTCTATAAGCGTTGTGTCTGTTTATATAATTCATGCTTTTGAAGGTTTAACAAAACTCGATTCAAATAATAATGTTGTTGGAGCGGTTGCTGAAGGTTGGTTTATATCGGATGACGGACTTAAATATATTTTTCATTTGAGAACGAATGCAAAATGGAACGATGGAAAACCAATTACTGCAAACGATTTTGAATATTCTTGGAAAAGAGCGGTTGACCCAAATGTCGCAGCCGAATATGCTTATATGATGGAAGTTGTTAAAAACGCTAAAGAAATTAACGCGGGATTAATGGATTATAATAATTTAGGAGTTAAGGCTATAGACGATTATACTCTTGAAGTTATTTTAGAAAATCCGACAGCGTATTTTTTAGAGTTTATAGCTTCTACGGGAATTTTTATGCCTGTTCGTAAAGATATTATAGAAACTTATAAAGACGAATGGACTTTAAACCCCGAAACCTATATAGGAAACGGACCTTATAAAATGACTGAAAGACTTGCAGACCAAAAAATAGTTTTTTCCGTTAATACAAATTATTATTCTAAAGAAGAGCAAATTGCAAAAGAGATAACTTTTATTATAATGAGCGACCCAAATACGGCGGTAGCGGGACTTAAAAACGGAACGATTCATTTTTCCGCTTTAGAGCCTCCAGCTGCGGAAATAGAAAATCTTAAATCCGAAGGTTATATTGCCGCAAATTACGGCTTGGGAACTTATTATTTAGAATTAAATATAACAAACGAAGCCTTAAAAGATAAAAGAGTTAGACAAGCGCTAGCCCTTGCAATAGACAGAAATTATATAGTTTCAAATGTAACTAAAGGCGGACAAATTCCAGCGGGAGCTTTCGTTCCTACTCAAGTTAGAGGATTAAACGGAACTTTTAGAAACGAATCGGGAGATTATATAGATATTAATAATTATGAAGAGAATATTGAAAAAGCAAAATCTCTAATAGCGGAAGCGGGTTATCCTAACGGAGAAAATTATCCGATATTAGAATTAAAAGTTTCGCCAGGAATTTATGTTTTAGTAGGCGAAGCAATTCAGCAAATGTGGAAAGATAATTTAAATATTACAGTTCAATTAATAATAGAAGATTTTCCTATAACTTTGCAATCTTTAATAGAAAAAAATTATCAATTATCAAGAATGGGATGGACGGGCGATTATAACGACCCAATGACAATGCTCGATGTTATGCTTAGTTATGGCGGAATAAATCATAGCGGTTTTGCAAATGCAAATTATGATAGATTAATTTTAATGGCAAAACAATCTCCCGATAATAAAGTGAGAATGGACGCGATGAGACAAGCGGAAAGTATTTTAATGGATGAAATGCCAATAATTCCTTTATACTACAGAGCCGATGCATTAATGATTAATCCAAAATTGAAAGGAGTCGTTCTTAATCCTTTAGGAAGGCATAAATTTAATTATTGTTATATAGAGTAATTTATTAGGGAGAATTTTAATTATATTTGAAATTTTATAGTTTATATTTTATAATTAATAATCAAACTTTATTGAATAATAAAATAATATGAGAAATAAAATAATCAGAAGAAAAGACACGATTTTTGCAATAATAGTTTCGTTAATTTTGCATATATTTGTTTTTAGTTTTATAAATACTTCTATTATGAAATCGGTTTTTGCCTATGACAGAGCCGAAGAATTGGAAGAGAATATAAAAAAAGACGATTATATGTTTTTAGTCGAAACGCCCGATATTGAAGAAGAAAAAAACGAAGAGGATACTCTTTTTGCTTCCGACAAATCTTTAAGGTCGAGAGGACAGATAAATGTTAATCCTTCAAAAACTTTTTCGGACACTTCTGTATTTTCATTTTTCGGAGATGGAGCAAATAGTCCGATAGTTGAAAGAAGAGAAAATATATCGCCAAATAATAACGATAACAATATAAAAAGAAACGAATTAGGCGAAAATATAAGCAGAGAAAAAGTTGAAACTTATAAACCTAAAAACCCTGGAATTAAAGGAAATACAAAAATTCCCGCTTCTTTTGAAGACGGAGCGGACAGAGCGGTTGTTCTTTCGAGCCAAACGGGAGGCATTCAATTAGGAACGAAGGCTCAAGAATATTTTTGGTATTTTTATTCTTTAGTAGGTTCAATAAGAGATTCTTGGTATTTAACGATTCCAAATCAAGCGCATTATTTAGGACTTTTAAGAACGGACGAAGTTGAAGTTTTAATTTCAATAGACGAAGAGGGAAATATTTTATTTGAAAAGTTTTTAAAGAAATCTCAAATTGGACAAGGCAGTTTAGATAATTCTTGTTCAAAAGCGATAGAATACGCTAAAAAATTAAAACCGCCGCCTCAAGGCTTGCTTAGAGATTATGCGGAAAACGGTAAGGTGTATATACCGTTTAAGTTTATATATCAGAATTTTAGCATGGATTAATTTAAAAAATGAATAAATACAAATTGTTAATTTAATATTATTGGCTATAAATTTAATTTTATTATTTGTCAATAGTATAAAATTAAATAAAGAATTTCCCTCTTGATTTTTAATTATTCATAAATTATTATCTATATAACGCTATTAATCAAGGATATTATTATGAAAGATAATTCAGAAATAGGTTTTGAAAAAGAACTTTGGGCTTCAGCCGATAAATTAAGGGGAAGTATGGATTCTTCTGAATACAAACATGTTATTTTAGGATTGGTATTTTTAAAATATATATCGGATAAGTTTGAAGAAAGATATAAAGAACTTGTTGAAAATGGGGATGGTTATGAAGAGGATAAAGACGCTTATACGGAAAGCAATATTTTCTTTGTTCCTGAAAAATCAAGATTTGGATATATAAGTGAAAATGCACGACTTCCTGAAATTGGAAATATTATAGACGAAGCTATGCAAAAAATAGAAAAAGAAAATAGCAGGCTTAAAAATATACTTCCTAAAAATTATAGTCGCCCAGAACTTGATAAACGAAGATTAGGCGAAATAATAGATTTATTCTCAAATATAAAAATTAAGAATAAAAATTCAAAGGATATTTTGGGAGGAGTTTACGAATATTTTTTATCTCAATTTGCAAGCGCCGAAGGAAAGAGAGGAGGGGAATTTTATACTCCTTCTTCTATAGTAAAATTATTAGTTGAAATATTAGAACCTTATAAAGGACGGATATACGACCCATGTTGCGGAAGCGGCGGTATGTTTGTGCAAAGCGCTAAGTTTATAGACGCTCATTCTTTAAATATAGACGATGTGTCAATATTTGGGCAAGAAAACAATCCTACTACTTGGAAAATGTGTTCTATGAATCTTGCAATACATGGATTAGAGGCTAATTTGGGAATCAAAAATGCCGATAGTTTTCATAACGATTTGCATAAAACTATGAAAGCAAATTATATTCTTGCTAATCCGCCTTTTAATATGTCAGATTGGGGAGCGGATTCATTAACGGAAGACGCTCGTTGGAAATGGGGAATTCCGCCAAACGGCAATGCAAATTACGCTTGGCTTTCTCATATAGCTTCAAAGTTAACCCCAAACGGTAAAGCTGGGGTTGTTTTGGCAAACGGTTCTCTCTCAACTCAAACGGGAGGAGAATGGGAGATAAGAAAAAATATGATAGAAGACGATATTGTAGAATGCATAATATCTCTACCAACTCAACTTTTTTATTCAACTCAAATACCCGTTTCTCTATGGTTTTTAAATAGAAATAAAAATATCGATAATCATATTCTTTTTATTGACGCAAGAAATTTTGGCAAAATGTATAATAAAGTTCAGAGAATTTTAGAAGATAAAGATATAAAGCAAATAGCCGAAACCGTTCATTCATGGCAAAAAATTAAAGGATATAAAGATATAAAAGGTTATTGCAAATCTGTTAATATTGAAGATATAAGAAAAGAAAACTATATTCTTACTCCTGGCAGATATGTAGGTTTGGAACAAAACAAAGAAACCGAAGAAAACTTTGAAAATAAAATGAAACGATTAACCGAAGAGCTTAATTTTTGTTTTAAGGAAAATAGAAAACTTGAAAAAACAATTAAAGAAAAACTTGAGAGTATAGGATATGGACTTTAAATTATATAAAATATACAATTATTTTTGTAAAGGAGGCAATATTTTATGAATGATAAATATATTAGCGCCGTTCACTTTGTAATAGATAAATGTAAAGACCCGTATAAATTAGGTTCTATAAAATTAAATAAAATATTATTATTTACGGATGGCATTTTATTAATGAAAACAAATAAAACTTTAACGGGAGATACTTATATAAAAAAGCAAAGAGGACCCGTTCCAAAAAATATTTCTGCCATATTAAATAAATTAGAAAGCGAAAATTTAATTTCAATAAGAAAAGGAAACGATAATACAAAATTATTCTTTAGTTTAAAAGAACCATATATATCAAATTTAACATCCGTAGAAATTGATGTATTATTAAGCATAACAATGGATATATATAATAATTATAAGGCTAAAGAAATAAGCGATATAACTCATAAAAATAAGTTATGGAAATTGCTTGATTTAGATGAAGAAATAGATTTATATTCGTATTTTATAGCTAAACCTTCGGAAATAAGCAAAGAAGATGTAAATTGGGCTTTAAATATTTGATAGGTTAAAATATGCCAATAGATATTGTTATAGACGATAATATAAACAAATATAAAGATATTATAATTAAAGATTATCCGCATTTTGAAAAACTTTATAATTCTATATATTATAAGATTGCAAATGGAAAAAAGAGTTTTATATTAGATAAAGAAAAAGGACTATTTTTAATAAAAGAAGAAGATTTATATTCCGACATAAATAAACCAATAACGATTACAATTTTATATAAAAGAGAAGCTATTAAAACGAATAATAATATATCTGTTTGTATAACCATAAAAGCTTTTAGATTTAAAGATTTAAAAAAATCTAAAATTATAATATCTAATCAATAAGAATGAAAAACTTGAGAGTATAGGATATGGACTTTAAAAAAGAAATTAGATGGAAACAGAGATTTCAAAATTTCAATAGGGCATATAATTTGCTTAATTGCGCTTTGGAAGAAAACGATATTGACGATTTATCAAATCTTGAGCAAGAAGGCGTTATACAGCGATTTGAATATACATACGAACTTGCATGGAAAACCTTAAAAGATTATTTGGAATATAACGGCGTAAATATTACGGAGATTACCGCAAGAAATATATTTAAAGAGGCTTATTCTTCGGGAATTATTAAAAATTCGGAAATATTTATAGATATGATGCTTAGCCGTAATTTGCTTTCTCATACTTACGATTTTAATAAATTTAGAGATATTTTAATAAAGGTAAAAAAATATTATCTGCCAGAATTAAGCGATTTATATTTATTTTTTATGGATAGAATTTTAGAAAAATAAAATGATAGAAGACAAACTTTTAAAAAAAATTATCGAAGTATTTTCTTCAAATGAAAAAATAGAAAAAGCGATTCTTTTCGGCTCTAGAGCTTCAAATACCGAAAAATATAATTCCGATATAGATATTGCAATTATTGGCGATAACGATTTGCTTTTTTGCGAAAGAATAAAAGAAGAATTATCAAATATTCCCACGCTTTTAAAATTCGATATTGTAAATTATTACGATATAAAAAATACTAATTTGAAGAATCATATTGACGAAGATGGGATTGTTATTTATTATAAGAATTAATATTTATTTTAATTATTCGGCTAAAAATATATCTCCGCCTTGTCTTAATCTTATTCGCATAGCTCCTTCCGACACTTTAAATAAACTTGCCATTTCGGAAACGCTTTTATTTTCTTCAATAAATTGCATTACGAAATTGACGGGCATTAATATTTCAGAAGCCAATATATTAGCTTGTCTTTCAAAAACATTAGATAGTTTGCTACGATACATTGCATTATCGGTTAAGTTATCCCCTATTTTTTCTTTATGCAATATATAGTGAGCTATTTCATGCGCTATAGTAAATCTTTGTCTATTTTTAGGATGCTTATCGTTCACATAAATAACATATTTATCGCCTTCTTTTATAATCGCGCCAGATATATTACTCGACATAGACAAGTTATAAACATCTATGCCGTATTCTTCGGTTATAGCCGTAATTCTAACGGGGCATGACTTTTGATTATCTTTTATTATTTTTATATCTTCTTTATTTATCATAAGTCGTTTATTAACCCTCCCTTTTTTTGATTATCGGCATCATGCCCGCAGACACGCAATTCTTCTTTATCCGAAGAATTATTATTTATGAAATCATTTTTAAATTTCTCGTCATGTTCTCCCAATCTTTTATCTATTTCTTTTAATTTATCTTGAGTAGATTTAAAATTAAAATAAGCGGCTAAAGCGACGCCTATGCCAAGAACGGCTATTAAACATTGCAAAATCCCAACATTCGCAGAAAGTATAACGGCGCTATCCAAATTAAAAGGAATAAGTATATTAAAAAATGATAGCAAAAGCAATATGATAAATGCAGTTATTATTACTCCTACTATAAAAACGCATATATATTTTATTATATTCATTTTTTCTCCATATAATAAATATATTACATTATTATAAATATGTCAATAAATAAATCTAATAAGTTGATTATTCTCATAATAAAATATATAATCAAACTATGAATAAACCGCATACAAATTGGAAAAAGTTAAAAATAGAAGATTGCGCGGAAGTTATAGGCGGCGGAACTCCTTCGACAAAGAAAAAAGAATATTGGGACGGCGATATTTCTTGGATAACTCCTAAAGATTTATCAAACTATAATAATAGATATATTTCAAAAGGAAGCCGTAATATTTCTGAAAAAGGTTTAAAATATAGTAGCGCTAGATTATTACCAAAAAATAGCGTTTTATTAACAACGAGAGCGCCAATAGGTTATTTAGCTATTTCTAAAAAAGAATTGGCTACTAATCAAGGATTTAAAAGTCTTATAATGAAAAATGGGAATGTTCCAGAATTTTTTTATTATTTATTAAAAAACAATATAAATAAATTATTACAATATGCATCTGGAACTACATTTATGGAACTTAACGCCACTAATTTAAAATCTATAGAATTTTATATACCAGAAGTTAAAGAACAAAAACGCATTGCATCAATACTTTCAGCATTAGACGACAAAATAGAATTAAACAATAAAACGAATAAAATACTCGAAGAGATGGCGCAAACTATTTTTAAGGAATGGTTTATAAATTTTAATTTTCCTAACGAAGACGGCAAACCTTATAAGAAAAGCGGAGGCGAGATGATTGATAGCGAATTAGGAAAAATTCCAAAAGGTTGGAAAGTTATAACTTTAAAAGATATAATAAGTATAGCGAAAGGAAAAAAGCCTAAAGCAACAAGCGATAAAATAACGGAAAAATTTACTATGCCTTATTTAACTATAAATTGTTATAATAATGAAGCTACGGAATATACAGAATATAACGAAAAAATGCATGTCAAAGAATTAGATATTATAATGGTTATGGATGGAAATGCAGGGAAAATATTTTACGGCAAGGAAGGTATTTTATCTTCAACTATGGCTAAATTGATAGTGAAAGATAGCAATTTAAATGAATTAGTTTTTTATTTTCTAAAATCTATAGAATATGATTTAATGTATCATACCGTAGGCTCTGTAATACAGCATGCGGACAAACAATATATGCTAAATAAAAAATTCTGCGTTTCTTTGGATAATTTGGAAAGATTAAGCGATATATTTAAATGTATAAGAAAAGAGATTTCGTTAAATAAAAAAGAAAATGAAAAACTTTCTAATATTAGAGATAGTTTATTGCCTAAACTTATGACACCAAAGGGGCGCAGAGCGGACGGAGAGATTAGAGTATAAAATATGTATTAATATAATTTGCTAAAAATTATCAAAGAATTTATAATGCAAATAGATAGTCTAATAAAAGTTGTAGATTTATAAATTTAACAAGGAATATTTATTTATGGAATATAATTTAGGAAAATTATTAAATAAAGTTAGAAAAGAAAAATTATTGAGTTTAAGAGATTTATCCGAAAAAATTAAATTAGACGAAAACGGGCATGTATATTTAAGCGCTATTGAATGCGGCAGAATTTTACCCGATATAGAAACTTTAAAAAATATATTAAACTCTTTGGATAGTATAAATAGATTAGAAGAATTTACCGAAGAATTAAAACACTCGAAAATTAATAATCAATATGATGATAAAATAGAATATAAAGAAGAAACATATTTTAAAACATTAAAAAAGCGTAAAGCATTGTTATGAAAGATAATTATAATTATATTGAAATAGTAAATAAAAACTTAAAAGATTATAAAGATAAAGGCGGAAAAATATCGTATCCTTTTGACGCTTCAAAATTCGCGTTAATAAATTTTGGTTTAGATGTTCAATATGATGCTTTATCGTTCGGAGGCGATAACGGAAAAGCGGGACTTATAAAAATAAAAGAGAAAGTTATAATAATAAATCCAGATAGAGAAGATTTTAAAATAGGAGAATTTGTAGTTCCTAAAAAATTATATATAAAAGAATCTGAAAATCAAACTATAGCTCATGAAATAGGACATTACGCGCAATATGAAGAAAATCGCAAAAATTACGGAAACACTTTATTTGGAGAAGAAAATTATTATAGAGATTCTTATTCAAAGATACTTCTTAACGGCGAAAAGTTTGCAAATAAATACGCCAGAAATTTATTAATTCCAAAAAACGAATTGGAGAAATTTTTGAAAGAAAACGATATTAAAGGAACTATAGACTTACTTAAACATGACGGAGAATTGATAAGAAAATATTTTGGCGTTACGGAATTTATGCTTGAAGTAAGATTGAAAGAATTAAAAATACCATTTATAAACGGATATTATATTCCCGACCAATTAAAAAGTAGTTATAAAAAATATTCTGAAGAAAATTTATTGAAACTCATGCAAATATCAATAGGAAACGGATTTGGACTTAACCCCGATTACGGCGACTCGGAACAAATAGCTTATTTATATAATAAGATAACGGGAGAAAACAGAGACAGCGGTTCTTTATATATGACTATATGGAGAATAGCAAATGGCAAATATGATAATTATTTTGAAAGCGTATGCGAAAAAAGAATAGAATTCCTTAATAACGAAAAAAGAAAATTCCCAGAAATACAAAAGAAAGTAATATTGGAAAAATTGAAAAAAGAAGGAGCGGAAAAAATAACTATATTCGGTTCTTTCACGCGTAATAAAAAAGGCTCTTTTAACGATAAAAGCGACATTGACATATTGGTAAAATTTAAAGATAATAAGAGTATTCTTGAAATTATGCGAATAAAAGAGGAATTGCAATTATTGATTTTAAGAAAAGTAGATTTAATTTTAGAAGAAAATATAAGAAATTATATGGCTGAATCTATATCCGAAAGCAAAGAAGTTTTATTATGAAGAGAAGCGATTTTTACTTGATAAACGATATAAAAGAAGCTTTAAAATCTATAGAAGAATATTTAAGCGAACTAAATTATAATAAAGAAAATTTTTTATCAAATAGAAGAATGCAAAAATTAATGATTTATGAAATAATAATGATAGGCGAAGCGGCTGCAAAAATATCTATAGAAACTAAAAATAATTATCAAAATATAAATTGGAGAGAAATTTCAGATATGAGAAATTTTTTAATACACGAATATGAATAATATAATATGGGAAACCGCAAATAAAGACATTCCAAAATTAAAAGAAAATATATATTCTATAAAAACAGAATAAATTATTCCATTTTCAAATGATATATTATTTAATTAAAATATTAATAATATAATTACTAAAAAAATAGCTATTGCAAATTATCTATAAGGCAGTTAAACTAAAAATAAAAAAATTATTATAGATTTATATTATGCAAATATTATCCGAAAGCGATTTTGAAAATTCTTTAATTGATATTCTTGTCGAAGAAATGGAATACGAATATAAAAAAGGAGCGGATTTAAGAGAAGAATATTCCTCTATGAACGATTATAATTCCGTAGTCATAAAAGAAATTTTTGAATATTATCTTAAAAAAATAAATAAAAATGCGGATAAAGAAGCGATAGAAGAAACCGTTAAAAAGATAATAAATTTAGAAAGTTTGGATTTTATCGAAAAAAATAAATTCTTTCAAAACGCTTTATCTTACGGAATTTATATTTCATATTTTGCGGACGGAAAAGAAAAGAACGCGTATATAAATTTAATAGATTATAAAAATAAAAATAACAATAATTTTTTAGTCGTAAATCAACTTACAATAGAAGATAAAACCGTTAAGCGACCAGATATTATAATATATGTAAACGGACTTCCTTTAGTCGTAATGGAACTTAAAAACGCTTTAAATGAAGATATTACCATAGAAAACGCTTATAAACAAATTAGAAATTATATAAAAAATGATATTCCATCGTTATTTGAATATAACGCTTTTCTTGTTATAAGCGATATGATAAACGCGAAAGTAGGAACTATAACTTCCGATGAAAGCAGATTTATATCTTGGAAAAAAGAAGATAAAGAAAAGGAAACCATAAAAGAAAACGCTTCTTTAGATTTACAATATAAAACTTTAATAAAAGGTATGTTTGAAAAATCAAGGTTTTTAGATATAGTTCATTATTTTTTGTTTTTTGTTTACGACCCTCAAAAAAAGAATTATAATAAAATATTAACTTCCTATCATCAATATTTTGCTTCTATAAAAGCCATAGAAAAAATAGAAGAATCTTTTTCAAAAAGCGTAAGTAAGGCGGGAATTATATGGCATACTACGGGAGCTGGCAAATCTTATACTATGCTTATGATTTCAAAATTAATAACTCAAACTCTAAATAATCCCACAATAGTAATAATAACCGACAGAAATAATTTGGACGACCAACTTTTTAATTCTTTTTCAAACGCTGCGGAATATTTATCTCAAAATCCGATTCAGGCGTCTTCGAGAGAGCATTTGAAAAAACTTTTGAAAGATAGAGAAACGGGCGGTATAATATTTACTACTTTGCAAAAGTTTGAAGATTATAGCGATATACTTTCAAAAAGAAAAAATATAATTTTAATGATTGACGAAGCTCATCGCTCTCATTACGGAGATAAAGCGGAAATTAAAAAAGGCGAGATAATTTACGGTATGTCTAAATATATAAAGGATGCATTGCCTAACGCTATAAAAATAGGATTTACGGGAACTCCTATAGAAAAAGACGATAGAAGCACCATTGAAGTTTTTGGAGATTATATAGATATATACGATATAACTCAATCCGTAGAAGACGGAGTTACAGTTCCAATATATTATGAGGGCAGAGTAAATAATTTAAAATTAAACGAAGATATATTAAAAAAGATAGATGAAAAATACGAATCTATAAAAAACCAAACTTCCGAATATGATATAGAAAAATCTAAAAGAGAATTATCAAAAATGGACGCTATATTAGGTTCTGAAGATGTTATAGATTCTCTATGTAAAGATATTATAAAACATTATGAAGAAAGAAAACATATTTTATTAGGTAAAGCTATGATAGTAGCATACTCAAGACCTATAGGAATAAAAATATATAAAAAGATACTTTCTTTAAAACCTCAATGGAAAGAAAAATTAAAACCCGTTATGACGACTACAAACGATGACCCTGAAGAATGGAGAAATATCTTGGGAACTTCCGAAAAGAGAAAAGAGCTTGCCTTTGAATTTAAAAAATCTGATTCTGATTTTAAAATAGCTTTGGTAGTCGATATGTGGCTTACGGGATTCGATGTTCCATCTCTTAACACTATGTATATATATAAACCTTTAAGCGGACATAATTTAATGCAGACGATATCTAGAGTAAATAGAGCGTATAAAGATAAAGAAGGCGGACTTATAGTAGATTATATAGGGCTTGCAAGTTCGTTAAAAGAGGCTTTAAGTAATTATACTAAAAGAGATAATGAAAGATACGGAAAATTAGATATAGAGGAAAGCGCTTTTCCTAAATTTAAAGAAGCTTTGGAAATAATAAGAGAAATTTTTTATAATAAAATCGATTATTCAAACTTCTATGATTGTTCCGCAAAAGAAAGAGAAAATATTATAAAAAATTTAGCAGATTATATAATTTCAAATGAAGATAAGAAAAAATTATTTATAGATAAAACAACAGAACTAAAAAAAGCGGAAACTTTATGCATAAGCATTATAGAACAAAAAGAAATAGTAGAAACGGCTTTATATGAAGCTGTAAAAGTTATTATAGTAAAAATATCTTCTCAATCTAAAATCTCTTTATATGAAATAAATAAAATAATATCCGAAATGCTTAAAAATTCGGTAAGAAGCGAAGGCATAATAAATATTTTTAACGAAAGAGAAATAAAAGAAGTATCGGTATTTGACTATGAATACCTTAAATCTATAGCGTATATGAAACATAAAAATTTATCTTTGGAACTTTTGCATAAACTTTTAGCGGATAAAATAAAGGGGCATTTAAGAGTAAATATAGTGCAGTCTGAACTTTTTTCAAAACGCATGAAAGATATTATGAACGGTTATAAAAACAGAATGATTACAAATGCGGAAGTTATAGAAGAGCTTTTAAAAATGGGAGAAGATTTAATAAATTTGGAAAAAGAAAGCGATATTTTGGGATTAAGCGCCGAAGAGAAAGCTTTTTATGACGCCATATTAAAACCTCCTTCTATAAAAAAATTCTATACCGATGAAACTTTAAAGCAAATTGCTGTAGAACTTACCGATATCGTGCGAAAAAGCAAAACTATAGATTGGGAAAGAAAAGAATCCACAAGAGCAAAAATGCGTTTAGCGGTAAAAAAACTCTTAAGAAAATATAAATATCCTCCAGAAAATCAAGAAGAAGCGTTAGATATAGTTATAAGGCAGGCAGAGAATATAGAATATAACAATTTAATTTATGCATAATAATTATACATATTAAGGATTTAAGAATTGACATAAAAAAATAATCATTGTATAAATATCTATTATGAAAACTTTTAATAAAAATCTAACTAAAAATATAAATAAAAATTTAGTCGGTAGAAAATTAATCGATAAAAATTTAATTAAAAATCCGATTAAAATAAAATTTGTAATCGCATTAATTCTAATAACGAATTCAATTTTATTTTCTCAAAATACAAATGAAATAAATACGAATAATAATACAAACTCGGGAAAATACGGAGTTTTAAGAGCGTCTTTAGAATTAGTCGCTTATGGAAGAATGAGCGATTTAATAGAACAAACGGGAAACGAAGACACTTTGGGAGTTTTACTTTATGGAGATTTAAGTTATATCAAAGAATATAAATACGCATCAATCGGGGCGGATATTAAAGCAAGATTTTACGAACCTTTATCTCATAAGGCGAGATTTTACAAAGATATGTCCCCCCCCCTATTCGACTTCACAAAATTAAATTTATTCGTAAATTTTAAATATGTTGGAATAAGAGTCGGAGTTTTGGAATCATATACTAAAAATATTCCTATGACTTCTTATTTTCCAACTTTATTTTATTATCATACGGTAAGCACTAATAAGGCGACAGTTCTTTCTGGACCAAGAGATTTGCCTATAGGATACGACACTCAATTTATTCCAAGATACGATACGGGAATAATGTTAGAATCAAGTTTTTACGGAGTGTTTATTGGAGTTGGAATGGTTAACGGAGAAGAAGGACTCGATGCAAACTCTTCAAAAGGTTTAATGGCAAAAATTTCTTATAGCAATGATTATATCAATACGGGAGTCGCTGGAATAGTAAGCGAATTAGGTTCGATACCGATAAAAGAATACGGCGATAGCATTAACGCTTTTTTATATTTTAGAAACGGCAAAAATGGAAGATTTACTATTGGAATTGAAGGATTTTGGTTTAGGCATGGAATAAGAGCAAATAATCAATACTCGCCTTCTAATCCAAATATAAACTCAAACTCAAACGAACATCATTATAATAGCGGATATTATACCGATTTTTCAATTCAAACATTTGCAGCTAAAAAACCTTTTTATGCAATGAGCGGATTTATATTTTTTGAAGTTCGCAGATTATGGAAATTCGACATAACCGCGCATTTTGGAATTCATGATAATAATATACATTCAAATTCTGAAGATATTTATCAATTAAAATACAGAGCTTTTTTGAAAATTACTTTTAATATAACAGACGATTTTAAAATAATGCTTTCCGACACTTTCACTTACGACCCTGTTTATAAAAATAATTATCAATATTACGAATTAGAAGATAGGCGTCAAGTCGGCGTAATATCTTATAACGATAAAGGCGGAAAACATTATACCGTTGATAACGATTTTTATTTGGGAATGAGTTTTAAATTCGGCGGCGTTTGGGGAAAATAATAATTTATTTATTAAAATATATTAACATATTCAATTTATTATGATATAATTAAAATAATATTTATCAGAGTAGCTTATGTATATTGCAATATTAAAAAAAGTTTTCATTTTAATTATAATTTTTTTATCTTTTTCATATATATTATTTTCGGATAATATTTCTTCAAAACATTCTTTATCGATTTTAAATTCGACAAGCGCAAGAAATAGAGGAATTATGGATTCGGGATTTTTAACGGGAAAAGATTCTTCTGTTATATTTATTAATTCTTCTTCTTTAATGTCTTTAATAAGAGATTCTATTAATTTAAATTATACTTTATCTCCAAATTTTAAAGACGAATATTTATTTAACGGTTCTTATTCTCATACGGATAATGTTTACGCAATCGGAATAGGTTTAGCTTCTGAAATTAATAAAATAAAAACTTATAATAATTCGGAAATAAGAGATAAAGATATATATAATGGAAATTATTTAATAAATATAGGGGCGGCTTATATGATAAATGAAAATTCTTTTTTTGGAGCGAATATTAAAGCCGTTATAAATAATTTTGATAAAGAAAATATATTTGGAGGATTTTTAGATTTATCTTATATGCAATCAATATTTAATCCCTCATTTAAAATTGGAGTTGGAATAAAAAATTTCGGATTTTACGATAAAGTATTTGCGGCAATAGACACGGATATAATAACTTCTATAGCTTATGCAAAAGAAGATTCAAGTTTCGCCGTTTCTTTAGAATATGATATTTCAGTTCCATCGATAAGTCATAGAGTAGCGATTGGATTAGAGGCTATGATAATAAATTTTAATAAATTAGGTTTATTCAATTCAAATATAGATTATGACGATTTGCCCGAAAGCGCGCTTGACGAACCTAACGCTATGCAAAAAAGACATTTAACAAAATTGCCAAGCGGAATTTTAGGAAGACTCGGAGTTGGAAATAAAGGAGTTTCTTTAGGCTTATCCTTATATGTCGATTTATTCAGATTAGATTATGCAATCGTATTCGATAATTTTAATAAGAATAATATTTCGCATGATTTTGGATTAAGCTTTATGTTTTAATTATGCCACAAATTTGCAAACAAAAAATTTCAAATACTCAAAACTGCGACAGAGAAGAATATAAAGACGTTTTTTGTATAATTCATCATAACGGAAAAGATAAACCGAATAATATATTTAGAAAAATTATAAGAGACGATATATACAGAGGATTTTATAATTTTTCTTATATGATTAGCTATGATGGATTTAGTTTGGAAGAATTAAAAATTGAAAAAGACGCCGAAATGATTTTTAGAAATTCTAATTTTGCGGGACCTTTTCAAATAAAAAATAGAGATTTAACCGCTTCTTTTGATTTTACGGACGCTAATTTTGATTCGGGATTATTTATAACATTATCCGATATTAAAAAAGAGATAATAATAAAAAATTCAAATATATCGATGGATTTAAATTTTTCTTTAAGCAATTTCGATTCTCTTATTACATATAATACAAAAATTAATTGCAAAGCCGATTTTTCAAATACTTGTATAAACGGAAAAATTGAATTTAATCATATTCATTTTAAAGATAATTTAAATTTTTTAAATGCAGTTTTTAGAGATGATTTTACTTTTCAAAATATAATTGTAGAAAAAGATGCAGATTTTAGAAATGTAGTATTTTTTAAGAAAATGAAATTTGAAAATGTAGAATTTAAAGGAAATTTCAAGCCCGCAGAAATAATTGATAACGATAAAATAGAATTAAAAAATGTTTTAATCAATGGCAAATTAATTGAAAATAATCAAAAAGCTAAAGAAGATAAAAAGAAATTAGAAAAAATTAAAAGAATTAAAAAAACTTAATGAAAATTATTTTATAAAGAAAAGTAATTATAAAAATTTTCTGTTATCTTTTAATTCTTCTTTTTCTCTTATATCTTTTAATATTTCTTTTATTTTTGAATCTTGATTATCGGAATATATTAAAAGCGCTCCGTTAGATTTTACTATAGTTAAATTGTTTATTCCGTCAACGGTTATAAAATCTTTATCATCGTTTATTATTATATTATTTTTAGATTCTTTAATATAAACGTTTCCTATAATAACATTATTATCTTTATCTTTTTTATATATTCTTCCAAGCGCCGAAAAAGCTCCCAAATCGTCCCAAAAAAATTCGGCTTTTATGCAAATAATATCTTTTAATTTTTCCATAATTCCAAAGTCGAAAGATATTTTTTCTATTTTTGCGAATATTCCTTTTGCCAAATGCAATTTTTCTTTATCTCTTATGTTATTAAAAGCCTCGATAACTTTATTATAAGTGTCGGGCATTAACGATTTAACCGATTCTAAAACGCTTTCTATATCCCAAATAAACATTCCGCTGTTCCATAAATAATTTCCGTCTTCCAAAAATTTTTTAGCGTTTTCTAAATTAGGTTTCTCTACAAATCTTTCAACTTTAAACTCGTTGTCTTTAATATTATCAGTCAATTTTATATAACCGTATCCCGTTTCCGCTCTGTTTGGTTTAATTCCTATAATGACGGTTTTTTTAGTTTTTGAAGTAACCTCAATCGCTTCTTCTAAAGTTTTTGTAAATAAATCTTCTTCTTTTATAATAGGGTCCGCGGGAAGTATAGCTATAATTGAATTCCCGATTCTTTTTTTTATTGTTAAAACGCCTAAAGTAACCGCCGCCGCCGTGTCGCGTCCTAAAGGTTCGTATATTATATTTTCTTCTTTAAAACTTGGTATATATTTATTAAAAGCATTTTTATATCTTATTCCCGTTATGATAAAAATATTTTCTTCGTTAGTTATTTTTAAAGCTCTAGATATAGTTTTTTCTATTAAAGATTTATTATCTCCGATTCTCAAAAATTGTTTAGGTTTATTTTCTCTGCTTAATGGCCAAAGTCTTTCTCCTATTCCTCCCGCCATTATAAGAACGGATTTTTTCATTAATAGCTCCTATAATGTATTTACTATTTCACAAATGCATTATATTTTAAGTGTATTAAAAAATCAATAATTAATTTATATACATTTTTTAAAATAATAGTATAATTTATTAAATTGTATAAAATTATATTTAAGGATTTTTTTATGATAGATGTTAAATTAATAAGAGAAAATATAGAATTAGTAGAAGAGAACTTAAGAAAGAGAAGAAGCAAAGTTTCTTTAGATAAATTAAAATCTTTAGAAAGCGAAAGATTAAAATTATTAAAAGAAGTTGAAAACGACAGAGCAAAAAAAAACGAATCTTCAAAAAAAGTTGGCGAATGCATGAAAGCGGGAAAAAAAGAAGAAGCTCAAAAAATTAAAGAAGAAATGAAATTATTTACAGAATCCTTAAACAAAAAAGAAGAAAAATTATCCGAACTTGAAGAGCAAGTTAATAATGAGATTCTTTATTTACCAAATATGCTTTCCGATGAAGTGCCTGAAGGAGACGATGAAAATAGCAATAAAGAAATTATAAGATGGGGAGAGCCGAAAAAATTTGATTTTGAAGTTAAAGACCATGTAGATATTGCAGTCGGACTGAATATACTCGATATTGAAAGAGCGGTTAGAATGTCAAGAACTCGTTTCTCTTTAATGAAAGGCAAAGGAGCCGCACTTGAAAGAGCTTTAATTAATTTTATGCTCAAAAAACACACAACAGAACATGGCTACACGGAATATATTCCGCCGATTCTTGTTAATTCAAAAGCTATGACGGGAACAGGAAATTTGCCAAAGTTTGAAGAAGATTTATTTAAGACTACTGATAATCCAGCTTTATATTTAATACCTACGGCTGAAGTTCCTTTAACTAATATATACAGAGAAGAGATTATACCAGAGAGTATGCTTCCAATTTATGCCACAGCCTATACTCCTTGTTTTCGCTCGGAGGCAGGCTCTTACGGAAGAGATATGAGAGGATTGATAAGGCAGCATCAATTTGATAAAGTCGAACTTGTAAAAATATGCGCGCCAGACACTTCAAAAATGGAACATGAAAAAATGCTTAAAGACGCCGAAAGTATTTTGCAGGCTTTGGAACTTCCTTATAGAGTCGTGGTTTTATCTTCGGGAGATATTGGAAACGCCGCTTATAAAACTTTCGATTTGGAAGTATGGCTTCCTTCACAAAATACATACAGAGAAATTTCAAGCGTAAGCAACTGCTGGGATTATCAGGCTCGCCGAATGCAAATGCGCGTGAAGAGAGGAGGCAAAACGGAATTAGTCCACACTTTAAACGGAAGCGGAATTGCCGTTGGAAGAACTTGGATTGCAATTCTTGAAAATTATCAGCAGGAAGATGGAAGCGTAATAATTCCCGAAGCGTTAAGAAGTTTTACGGGATTCGATAAAATAGAAAAAGAATAAAAATGAAATATTTTTTCAAGGGCAAACTTTAGGACTCGCTTATCTTATGCCTATTTGTTATTACTTGGCATTGACTAATAATCGTTTTCAGGCTTTTTAAAGCGTTTTTTATAGCAATATTTTTCGATATAGACTTTAGCTCTATCTTGTTTTTCGGAATTGGGGCAATTATACAAATATTTTAAAAATAAATTTAATTCAAAAATATTGAGAATAATTAATATAATTTGCGGAATAGTTATTATTTTTACGGAATAAAATTGCTTTTAAACTTCATATTAATTTTTATAAAATGAATGTTAGGATATTTTTTAAAAAATTTTATTAATTAACGCTTGACTTTATTTATATTTTATAATATGTTAACAATTATAAATCATTAATTTAATTTTATTTATTGCATAATTTATGGTTTTAATTTAACATAAAAAAATAATAGGAGAGACAATTATGATTTCTAACAAAAAAACAATTTTTATTATGATATTAGTTTTTATAACAATCTCTTGCGGATTGCCTAAAAAAGAATATCAAAGAGTATCGGCTTTAAGAGACAAAGTTAATAAATACGAGGAAATTAAAACTTTTGCTCAAAGCGATTTTGATATAGCGGAAAAAGGTTTTGCCGAAGCGGATATTATAATGAAAGAGGAAAACAAAGACGAAGCTAAAAAAGCGAAACAATTATTGCTTGAAGCTGAAACAAATTATAATGCCGTTTTGGATAAAGGATTAGAGCCTTATTCTGAAATTATAAAAAAGCAAATGGACGAATCTTTTACAAACGCTCAAGAGATAAAGGCAGATGTTATGTATGGCGATGAATATAGCAAAGCCGAAACTATGTATAACGAAGCTAATTCTCTTTATAATGCCGAAAAGAAAGATTATAAAGTTATGGTTGAAAAATTATATAATACCAAAGAAGCTTATTTAACTTTATACAATAAAGTCAAAGAAGATTTTAATAAAAGCGATGAAGCTTTAAATAAAGTTAAAGAGAGATTGGCTAATTTGGAAAATATGGTTAAAGAAATAGAAACTTTAGAAAAAGAACAATAATCATTTTTATAATTAATAAATTTATTTAAGGAGAAAAATTATGAATATAAAAAAAGTAATATCTTTTATAGCTTTAATATCTTTTAGTTGGACGATTCTATTCGCCCAAACTTATGAAGATTCTGCAAGAATAACGGACGAAGCGGAAACTTTGCAAAATGACGGAGAATATCAAAAATCTTATGATAAATCTCAAGAAGCTTCCGACTCGATAGATAAAACTACCACAGACTTATTTTATAAATTAATGAATTTAAGAATAAATAAGGCAAAAAACGATGCCGATAAATCGATAAAAGAAATTAATCAATTAGGCGCTTCAAAAGATAATCAATTTAAGGCAAAATATGACGAAGCCGTTAGATATTTTAACGAAGGCAATAATTCTATAGATTCTCTGCCTTCTCCTGATGAAACCGCTCAAAGCGAAGAGGAATTTATAATCGCTTCAAACGATTTTAATAAGGTTTTTGAATCTTACAGTAACGCTTTGGCTTCTGCAAATAGCGTAAAAGAAGGTTATTTAGGAAGAGAGAGAGCGACAGCTACAAAAACTATTGGAGATGCGAAAGCGAAATATAATGCTGCGTTAAATTCAAGAACTATAACGGCGGGCGATGCGAACGGCAAAGCAATTGCAAGTTCTTTAAGCAAAGCCGAAGAAGCTTTAAAAAATGATAATTTTGCAAGCGTTCAGCAGAATGTGGCGGCTGCATTATCGGCGTTAAATAAAGCTCAAGCTGAGGCGAAGGCAAAAGCCGATGCGGAAGCTAAAGCAAAGGCGGCTGCAGCTGCTAAAGCGAAGGCAGAAGCGGATGCAAAGGCTAAAGCCGAAGCTAAAGCAAAAGCGGATGCTGTAAATAAAGCAAAAAACGATATAGCAAACGCTCAAAAGAAATATGACACTTTACTTGGAGATAAAACTATAATTAAAGGAGACGCTAACGATAAAAGCATTTCCGCTCTTTTAAATGACGCTAATAAAGTTGTTCAAAATGACCCAAAAACGGCAAGCGATAAGGCGATAACGGCGTCAAAAAATATGGATAAAATAGTTTCCGATAGAAGTTTATCTATCGTAAGAGAAGAAAATGCAAGACATTTGTCCGAATTAAAAGAAAGATACGAAAAAATGCTTAACGATGGATATATAACTAAAGGTAGCGAAGAAGATAAAAATATTTCAAAACTTATAGCGGACGCTGAAGACGCATTAAATAAAAATAATAACGCTTTGGCAAGAGAGAAGATGGAACAGGCTAATAAATCTTTAAATGCTATACAGGAAAGAGGACATCAAAGAGCGGGAGATGGCGATGTCGTTATAGGAGATACGGGAAGAAATGAAACGGGACAAATAATAGACGGAACGGAAAGACAACCCGTTAATACCGCGGGAAAAATAACCGTTCTTCCTCAATATTATATAGTAGTTAGAAGAGTTCCTTTAACTGACGCTTTATGGAGAATTGCAGGCTATAGTTATATATATAATAATCCTATTCAATGGTATAGAATATACGAAGCTAATAGAAATATATTGAGAGACCCCGATAATCCAGATTTGATATTGCCAGGACAGAGATTAACAATCCCAAGCCTAAACGGAGAGGAGAGAAGCGGACAATATGACCCGCAATCTAATTACATAACTTATGAAGAAGCTATGCAATTAATGAACGAGCGACAAACTACGACTAATCAGTAATAGTTAAATACTTTTCATAATCAATAGTCATGCATATTTTATTATGCATGGCTACTATTTTTTAACTCTTTTCATAATTTACTTTTTTCATAATTTGATTTATTATATAGTAAATATATTTAATAGGAGTTATTATGATTAGAGGCGAAGATATTCAAGTATTAGACGATATGTTTGATTCAAGAAAAACATTTCATATTCCTGTATATCAAAGAAATTATGATTGGAAAAAAGAACACTGCGAAAAATTATTATACGATATAGAGAATGCAGTAGATAGAAATGCTAAAGAATATTTTATAGGTTCTTTTGTTTTAGTAAAAAAAGAAGACGATAAAAAAAGTTTCTATATAATAGACGGACAACAAAGAATAACAACTATTGTATTATTACTTTTAGCTATATTAGATTATGCTGAAAATAATAACAAACCTTTGCAAACATCTATAGAGAAGTTAATATTTTCTGATGTTAAAGAACATAGCGGCAGATTATTTTTAAAGCAAATACAAAGAGACGATGAATATTTAAATAAAATTTTGGATAATCAAAAAATAGAAAAAGGAACATCTAATATAGTTAATAATTATCTATATTTCAAAGAAAAATTAAATAATAGCAAAGAATATATATCTAAATTATGGAAAGGTTTAGATTTATTAAAAGGTATTAGAATTACTTTGGAACAAGAAGACGAACCTCAAATTATTTTTGAAAGTTTAAATGCCACTGGACAGTCATTAAAAGAAGCTGATAAAATTAGAAATTATATTTTAATGTATAAAAATCAAAATGAGCTATATAATAATTATTGGGTAAAAATAGAAGAAAATTGTTTACAAAGATTATATGAGGAAAGCGTCTCCACTTTTATAAGATATTTTTTAGCAATTAAGAATAAAGAATTTTCTAGAGAGGCGGAAGTATATAACGATTTTAAAAAATATTTAAGAAACAAAGATAATGAAGATGTTTTAAAAGAATTATTAATATATTCAGAATTATATAATATTATTCTAAACGAAAATAATCAAAATGTTAATAAAAATATTAGAACAAAATTAAGCAATATAAAAGAATTAAAAGCAAATATTATTAATCCTTTCATAATTCTTCTATTAAATCTAAAAAACGATAATAAATTAACGGAAGATTATTTATATGATATTCTTCATTTAATAGAAAATTATATTATTAGAAGATTGATTTGCTCTAAACCGTCAAATACATTAAACAAAATATGTATTTCATTAATCAAAAAAACTTATTTATTCTTTGATAATGATAAAAATAAAATTAATTTTGTAGAATATATAGCAAACGCATTAACGGAATTTAAAGGTTCTGGGGAATTTCCAGATGATACATCAGTAGAGAAATCTATTTTAGAAAAAGATATATATAAAAGCATTCTAGGAAAATTTATTTTAACAAGATTAGAATTATTTAACAGCAAAGAAAAGATAGATATTGATGAAGATATAACTATAGAGCATATAATGCCAAGAACTCTATCGGATGAATGGAAGGAACTTATAGGAAATAATTATAGAGATTTATACGATAAATATATAGATACAATCGGAAATCTTACTTTAACGGGATATAACCCAGAATTATCTAATAAAATTCTAAAAGATAAAATAGATTTATATAGAGAAAGCAAATTTAAATTTTTGAATAAAGATTTAGTTGATTTAAAAGAATGGAATGAAAATATTATTATAAATAGAACGAATAGGTTAATAAGCGAATTATTAAAACATTATGAATATCCACAAAATACAAATAAAAATGCCTCCGCTATCGAAGAATATTCTTTAGATGATAATGTAGATTTTTCAGGTATGAATATATATTCTTTTGAATATAAAAATAATAAATACGAAGTTGCAAGTTTTTCTATGTTTCTTAATAAAATTTTAAGTTTAATATACGAGGAAGATTCTGTAAAATTTACTAATATGATATTTAATGATAACTCTTTTAAAAATAAAATTAGTAATGAAGAATTTTATTATAATTATGGTAAAGCGCTAAAAACAGATGCAGGATTTTTTATAAATAAAGATAACGATACCAATACTAAAATAAAATTATTATTAAAAGTATTGGAAAAATTAAATATAGAATTAGACGAAATTATTCTATATTTAAGTAAATAAAATTTAAATAACTGACTATAGATTAAATTATAAATTTGTATATACTTAATAATATAAGTTATTTTATTTTAAGGAGAATTTTATGATGAACAAAAATTTAAAAGATAAAGATTATTTGGAACTTCTTTCAAAAAATTACCCAACTATAGATGATGCTTCGGTTGAAATAATAAACTTAAAAGCAATCTCTCAACTTCCAAAAGGCACGGAATATTTTTTAAGCGATATACATGGAGAATCGGAAGGTTTTGAATATTTGCTTGGAACTTCTTCTGGGGTTATAAGAGAAAAAATTGAATTGTTATTTAAAAATACTTTGCCAGAACATGATAGAGTGGAACTTCAAATATTAATCGTTGATACTAAAAATCTTATAAATCAAAAATCAAGCGAAGAAGATTTTAACGATTGGTGCAGAATAACGATTTATAGACTTATAAGAATTTGCAAAGTTGTGACAAGTAAATATACTCGTTCAAAAATTAGAAAAAAAATGCCTTCAAATTTTGCGTATATATTAGACGAACTTTTGCAAACGGGAGATGAAGAAAATAAAGAAAATTATTATTTTTCAATAATAGATTCTATAATAGAAATTTCGGCGGAAGAAAAATTTATTATAGCTTTATGTCAGCTAATTCGTCAATGCTCGGTAGACAGGCTTCATATAGTCGGCGATATTTACGACAGAGGACCTCATCCCGATAAAGTTATGGAAAGCATAATGACTTTTAACGAAGTCGATATAGCTTGGGGAAATCATGATATTCATTGGCTTGGAGCGGCTAAAGGAAGTTTAATTTGCGTAGCCAATGCGGCGCGTCTTGCAATAAGATATAATAATTTTGATTTGCTTGAATATAGTTATGGAATAAATTTGCGTTCGCTTTCTTCTTTTGCAAATGAAGTTTATAAAGACGACCCTTGCGAAGTTTTTAAGCCGAACACTTTAGATAAAAATATGTATGACGAAGTTGATAAAGAATTAGCGGCTAAAATGCATAAAGCGATTTCTATAATTCAATTTAAATTGGAATGTCAATTGATAAAAAGACATCCTAATTACGGAATGGACGAAAGAATTTTACTCGATAAAATCGATTATAAAAACGGAACTATAAATATTGAAGGCAAAGTTTACGAATTAAAAGATAAAAATTTTCCTACAATTAATCCAGAAAATCCTTTTGAATTAACCGAAGGCGAAAATACTTTAATACAAAGTTTGGCGTTCTCTTTTATAAACAGTCCCGTTTTGCAAAGACATATGAATTATATTTACGATAAGGGCGGAATATACAAAATATTTAACGGCAATTTGCTTTATCATGGTTGCATTCCTACAAAAGAGGACGGAACTTTTGACGATGTTTATATTGACGGACAATATTTATCGGGATGGAAATACTTAAAACAGGTTGAAGATAAAGTAAGAAAGGCGTTTTATTGCGAGGTTGGAAGCGAAGAGCAATTAAACGCTTTAGATTATTGTTGGTATTTATGGAGCGGACCGAAATCGCCATTATTTGGAAAAAATAAAATGACGACTTTTGAAAGATATTTTATTGAAGATAAAGCCACTCATAAAGAGCATTATAATCCATATTATTATCATATAGAGAGCAGAGATTATTGCAAAAGCATATTGAAAGAATTTGATTTGGATATTAATAAATCGCATATTGTAAACGGACATGTTCCCGTAAAAACTCATAAAGGAGAAAGCCCTATAAAAGGCGGAGGAATATTGCTCGTTATAGACGGCGGATTATCAAAAGCATATCATAAAAGCACGGGAATTGGAGGATATACTTTAATATCAAATTCAAATATGATGATTATCGCTGAACATAGACCTTTTGTCGAAGTTGTAGATTCTGGATTTAAAATCTCACCAAAAATTACCATAGTCGAAAGATTTAATAAAAGAGTTACAGTAGGAGAAACCGATACGGGAAAAGCGCTTTCAAAAAGAATATCCGATTTGTCGGAACTTTTAAATGCCTATAAAAGCGGAATAGTGAAAGAGAAGAGAGGATAATTGAGATAAAGCAATATTTCGTATCGACTGTTTGCTTTCAGTGAGATTTATTTACTTTAATTATTCATATAAAAGGTATGCAAAATTGATGTTCTTTTTTTACAGATAAAAGAAAATAAAAGTTTATTCTTATTTTTTATTGTAAAAAAGAACGGAAATTTTAGTTATTTTATAAAAATAACAAGAATTTTTGCTTATTTTATTTTTAAAAATGATATTAATCTATTCTTACGAAATTATATCGCTAATCCATTTTGAAAGTTTACTTGGAGTTAGCGCTCCTACTTTTGCGCCTATTTTTGAAAAATATCTTGCAGCTTCCTTATCGTAAATTGAATTAGCGTTATAATCTAAAGCGGTTAAAACAATCAATTTGCTTCCAGATTCTATTATATCGTTTGCATTTTTATACATAAGTTTGTAATCGTTGCTATCAAATAAATCGCTTATAAGTAGGACGATTGTTTTATCTGGAGCGAAAGTTATTTTTTTAGCGTATTCCAAAGCCTGCGCTATATTTGTTCCTCCGCCTAATTGAACTTTAAATAATATATCTATAGGCTCTTTTATATGTTCGCTTAAATCAACCACCGAAATATCGAATATCACAAGTTTAATAGAAAGATAAGGAAGATTTGCAAATATCGAAGCCATAATACTTGAATAAATAACCGAATCAAGCATAGAACCGCTTTCGTCAATAAGTATGATTATATTATAAGGATTATATTTTTTTATGTTTTGATTGAAAAATAATTTATCAGTAAAAATTGTTTTATTTTTAATATCATAATTTTTTAAATTATATCTTATAGTTTTTTTTATATCGAGATTTTTAAATATTTTATTTGTCGTATTTGAATTTGGAAGTTTCTTTCCGTAGAAAACTTTTTTTATTTCGACTTCCATTTTATTTTTAATTTCTTCAAGCGTTTTTTTTACTATATCGTAAGCAAGTTTTTTAACATTTTGACTCATCATATCCTTAAAAGTTAAAATATTTTTTAAAAGTTCAATATTAGGCTCAATTTCTTTAAGTATATTTTCGTCAGTTAAAATTTCAGTTAATTTATATTTTTCTAAAGCCTGTTTTTGCATTATTTCAACGGTTTCTTTTGGAAATAATTTTTTAACTTTTGAAATCCATTTTGGAACGGTTAAAGCGCTTTTTTCTTTTGAACTATTAGAATTATTAAAATTATCTAAAGAATATCCGCTGTTTTGAGTATATTCTCTATCGTATAAAAAATTTAATGTTTCGTCTATTTCAGAATATTCGTTATCGATTTCTAAATTTGAAAAACTTCCAAGTATTAAACGCCATCTATTTAAACTTCGACAATCTAAATTTTCGCCGTATTCGTTTAATTCATTTTTCATTTTTACAAAAAGAATAAAAATAGAAACTACTTAATTATTCGTCTCCTAAACTCATAGGCATAATTATAAAATAATAGTCGTCTCTTTCTATCTCTTTTATCATAGTCGGACTTGAATCTTTATTTACCATAAAAGTGACTATTTCAGAATCAATTTGCTTAATAACATCTTGTATATAACTATAATTGTAAGCTACGGAATTGTCTTCGCCCGAATATTTTATATCTATTTCTTCTACAGATTCTCCCATTTCTTGATTTATTCCTTTAACTTTAAGAGTCTCTTCAGAAACGCTTAATATCATTCTTTTTGAACGAACATCGTTAATCATTGGCACTATTCTTCTTATAGCGTCAAGCAAATCATTTTTATTAACTCTAAAACTATAAGCGAATTCTTTCGGTATAACTTGTCTGAAATTAGGATATTTTCCTTCAATAAGACTTGAAACAAAATCGTATTTTCCGACTTGAAAATAAACTTGCTGTCCATCAACTCCCATTTTTACCTGCTCAACTTCGTCATAATTTGCAGTTACAAGTATTTCATTTAAAACTTTTGGCTCTACAATTATTGAAAAAGAACCTTTTTCTATTCCTTCAAATTCTCGCTCTATAATAGCCATTCTTCTTCCATCTGTGGCAACGGCTAAAAATTTAGAATCGGTTTTTTCAAAGCATATTCCTCTTAAAGCTGGTTTAAAAGGTTCTTTCGCTATAGAGGTTATGGTTTTATTAATCATATTAACCAATTCTTTTGTAGGAAGCATTATATAATTTATATTGCCTTCGCCTTCGGGATATTGTGGGAATTCATCCGCTTTCATTCCTATTATTAAGTGTTTTATTCTTCCGTTTTCGGATTCTATATTAATCTTTTCATTTTCTTCTACATTTATAGTTATCATACCTTCGGGCATTTCTTTTAATATAGAACTTATTTTTTTAGCGTATATCGCAACGATGCCTTCGCCTTCGCAATCGTCCAATATTATTCTACTTCTCGCCCAAACCGAACCGTCCGTAGCGGTTAATGTTAGAATATTGCCTGAAAGGTGAAAAAGCACATTGCTTTCTATATTATAAATTACTTTTCCCTCAACGACATTTTCGGTTACTCCGATTGATTTTACTATATCTTTTTTTGAACATCTGAATCTCATAGCTTCCTCATAATTTTTAATATTTATTTTTTTATTTAATAAATATTTTATCATTAAAAAGCATTTTTTACAATATGATAATTTGCTTTTTTTAAAAAAATTTAAATAAAAATAAATTTTTGATTAGAAATAATCCCAAATATAAAATTATCATTTGTTAAATTTAATTTCATTACCATAAAATCTTTTTCCCTTTTTCTCCGTCATTACGAAGCGTCTGCTGAAGCAATCCACTTTTTCTACTTTGTAAAAAATTATATTTGTCAAAGCAACTTTTTACTCTATTATCTTAATCAAAATAATTAGATAAGCCAACCATGGGAGTTGAACCCACGACCCACGCATTACGAATGCGTTGCTCTACCAACTGAGCTAGGTTGGCGTTATCAAATTTTCTAGGAGTTGTATTTAATTATAACAATTATAAATTATTTGTCAATTCTTTTATAAAAGAATTTTTTATTGACATTATTAAATATAGTTATAAAATATTATATATTTTAGTTTAATTTTTTAATTTTGAATATTTTTTAAGGAAAATAAATATATGATAAATAAAAGATTAATCGCTCTAATGGGAAACGCCAAAAAATTTATAGGTTTTCATGTATTATTTCAATTAATAAATCTTGCGCTTAATATAACGGCAATATTTTTATTAGCCGATTTTTTGCAAAAAATTTACGAAAAAAATATTTCAAACGAGGATATAATAAAAGTTTCTATTGGAATTATAATCGTTATAATATTAAGATTTATATCAAATATTCTTATAGCTAAAATGTCTTATTACGCTTCAGGCAAAGTAAAGCAAACTTTAAGAGAAAAAATTTATTCCAAACTTTTAAATCTTGGAATTTCTTATAGAGAAAAGTTTTCAACAAGCGAAGTAGTTCAAATTTCTATGGAAGGAGTAGACCAACTTGAAGTTTATTTTGGAAGATATTTGCCACAGTTTTTTTATAGCGTCATATCGCCGATTATTTTATTTGCAGTTTTATCGACTATAAGCGTAAAAGCGTCATTAATACTTATTTTATGCGTTCCTTTAATTCCAATATCTATAATTTTAATAGTAAAAATCGCTAAAAAAATATTAAAAAAATATTGGGGAAGCTATAGCAATTTGGGAGAATTATTTTTAGAGAATTTGCAGGGACTTACGACTTTAAAAATATATCAAGCGGATGAAATAAAAAATAAAGAAATGAATATTCAAGCTGAAAATTTTAGAATCGCTACAATGAATGTTCTTAAAATGCAGCTTAATTCTATTACAGTAATGGATATAATAGCTTACGGAGGAGCTGCGCTTGGAATAATAATTTCGGTTAAAGAATTTATAAACGGAAATATAGACTTTGCTGGCGCTTTTTCAATTATAATGCTTTCTGCCGAATTTTTTATTCCTTTAAGACTTCTTGGTTCTTTCTTTCATATCGCTATGAACGGAATTGCTGCAAGCGAGAAAATGTTTGAAATACTTGATTTGAAAGAAGACGATAAAAGAATAAATAAAATTGATTCTAAAAACGAAAACATTATAATAAGTAATCTTAATTTCGGATATAACGAAGATAAAACTATTCTAAAAAATATAAATATGACTATAAAAGAAAAAAGTTTTATTTCAATAGTAGGACAATCTGGCTCTGGCAAAAGCACATTAGCGGGACTCATATCTTTAAGAAACGAAAATTATTCTGGTTCTATAAAAATAGGCGAAATAGAACTTTCTTCAATAGACAAAAACGATTTAAATAAAAAAATTGTAGTAGTTGACCATAACGGATATTTATTTGAAGGAAATGTTTACGAAAATTTGCAAATGGCTGGAGAAAATATAACCGAAGAGAGAATGAATGAAGTATTAAAACGAGTAGGATTATACGATTTTTTACAATCTGAAAACGGACTTCAAACAAAAATAACCGAAAAAGCTTCAAATTTATCTGGCGGACAAAAACAAAGACTCGCTATTGCAAGAGCGATACTTTATGACGGAGACATATATATTTTTGACGAAGCTACTTCAAATGTAGATGTCGATAGCGAAGAGAATATTATAAATATAATAAAAGAAATCTCAAAAACAAAAACGGTAATATTAATTTCGCATAGATTATATAATTGTCGATTTTCAGATATAATTTATTTTTTGAAAGATGGAACTATAAAAGAAGAAGGTTCGCATGAAGAACTTATAAAATTAAACGGAGAATATGCAAATATTTATAACGAACAAATTAAACTTGAAAGCATAACTAAAGGAGCTACAGAAAATGCGTAGAAGCGGAATTAAAATTATGGCGGAACTTATAGGTTTGATAGCGCCTCTTATTCATATTATGATACTTGCTATTATAACGGGAGTTTTAGGATTTTTATGCGCGATATTTATAACGATACTTGGCGGATACGGAATAATAAATTTTATAGAATACAATTTCAATTTGAAAAATATATTTATTTTGATTTTTATTATAGCTATTTTGAGAGGATTTTTTCATTATATAGAACAGCTTAGCAATCATTATATAGCTTTTAAACTTTTGGCTTTAATAAGAGATAAAATATTTATAGCTTTAAGAAGACTATCGCCTGCGAAACTTGAGGGAAGAGATAAAGGAAATTTAATAGCTTTGATAACGAGCGATATAGAATTGCTTGAAGTATTTTACGCTCATACAATATCTCCAATTGCCATAGGAATTTTAACTTCTCTTATAATGACAATATTTATTGGAAGTTTTAATATAATTTTAGGAATTGTCGCATTTTTAGGTTATTTGACGGTTGGATTTTTTATTCCTTATTTTTCTTCAAAATATGGTAAAAAAGACGGAATGGAATATAGAGATAATTTTGGAAAATTAAACAGTTATTTTTTAGACAGTTTATGGGGAATAAAAGAAATTTTGCAATTTGGATTTGGAGAAAAACGAAATAAAGAAATAGAAAATAAAACTGACGATTTAATGAATATAAATAAAAAATTAAAAAACTATGAAGGAATAATTGGCGGTTTAACGAATTCGGTAATTTTAATATTTACTTTGGCTATTTTAATAATAAGTTATTTAGTTGTTAAGGACGGAGATTTTAAAAATATAATAATTCCTACAATAGCTATGGCAAGTTCTTTCGGTCCCGTTATAGCTTTAAGCAATTTGTCGAATAATTTATTTTTCACGCTTGCAAGCGGCGAGCGAGTTTTAAACTTGTTATCTGAAAAACCTGTTGTAGAAGAAGTTTATAACGGAAAAGATTTAGAATTTGATGGAGCGGAATGCAAAAATATTTATTTCGATTACGGCGGAGAGGAAATATTAAAAGATTATAATTTGAATATAGAAACGAATAAAATAATAGGAATTAAAGGAAAGAGTGGTAGCGGTAAATCGACTTTATTAAAATTATTAATGCGTTTTTGGGATATAAAAAGCGGAGTTTTGAAAATATCAAAAACCGACATAAAAGAAATAAATACAAGCGCTTTGAGAAATATGGAAAGTTATACGACTCAAGATACTTCAATATTTAAAGATACAATAGAAAACAATATAAAAATTGCCGATTATAACGCCACGAGAGAAGAAGTTATAGACGCTTGCCAAAAAGCTTCTTTGCATGATTTTATAATGACTTTGCCAAAAAATTACGACACGGAAGTAGGAGAGCTTGGAGATACTTTATCGGGAGGCGAAAAACAGAGAATAAGCGTGGCAAGAAGTTTTTTGCATAAAGCCCCGTTCATACTTTTAGACGAGCCGACAAGCAATTTAGACAGTCTAAACGAAGCGATTATATTAAAATCTATAAAAGACAATAGAGAAAATAGAACCGTAATTTTAGTTTCGCATAGAGAATCGACTTTAAATATTGCAGATAAAATTTATCAAATGAAAAACGACAGAGCGAGTTAATAATTATTTTAATATAAACTAATTAATATAATATCTTCCGCCTAAACTCATTCTACCAAAACCAGCCTTATTTATTTTTGAAGGATAACCTAAATTTTTTCCATCGACTACGATATGCAAGCCTCCGCCGAATTCTAAAATTATTGCTACATGCCTGTTTACATTTATATTGAATCCAGCTCCGCCTCCGACTTCGCAATAAAAAGGTTTTGAAAATAAAACTTTAGCGCTTTTATCGGAATCGAAAGATAAAACGCCAAAACTTATAAAAGCGAATCCGTATCTTCCAATGCTTATTTTGTCTTTATATTCGTCAACTCCGCCGAAAGTCAATTTTTCCATAAAACCCAATTCATACATTTTAGGATTATCATCGTATATTTTTGAGCCTACTATTGAAGTATAGCTTTTCATTTCAAAATTATTGAATTTGAATAACTTAAAACCAAATTCCAAATTAACGCTTGTTTTAATAGAATCCGCACTGCTAAATAAACCTATCGAAAAAAATCTATTATCCAAAGGAGATTTTAATCCTTTTTTATTAGTTTCATCGCAATATAATTTTGAAAAACAACTTAAAAATATTACGCTTATTATTAAAAATTTATTTATTTTCATTTTGTTATCCTTCTATTCTTTATTTTATTTTTTATTAATCGTTTAATTAGTTTAATTATTCTAAATTTCCGTTTTCTTTTGCAATGTCTCTATTCTTTTTAAGCTCCGATTCTTCCTCTTCCGTTATGGTTCTTATTTGAGTGAAAAAATATAAATACTTTCCAATAAACAAAATTACCAAAACTATTCTCGCATGCAAATTATTTACGAATATAAAAGTGATTATAAGCATTAAGCTTACGGGCAAAAGTATAGTTAATTTATTTTTCAAAGTCATAGCTTTTGACTTAACAAAACTCTCCAAATATTTTTTGTAAATTTTTGTAGAGATAAACCAATCGTGAAATCTTTTCGAGCCTTTTGCAAAAAAGAAAGAAGCCAAAAGTAAAAATGGCGTAGTCGGTAAAATTGGCGCTACTATTCCGACAATTCCTATTCCCATAGAAATAAAACCTAAAATTATTAATACAACTTTCAATTTTAATTACTCCTTTTATTTTTCAAATTAATTGAATTTAATTTTCTTTTAGTTTTTAAAGTTATAAATAAATGTTTTAATGCAAGTATTGGATGATAAAAAATCATTCTTTTTCCAGAAAAAATCATAACCTCTCTTATTTTTTCGCGCATATCTTTTTTATAACAATGCGAAGGACAAGCGCTACAAAAAGTTTTGGTTTCCATAAATCTGCATCTATCAATTTGCTTTGAAGCATAATTATATAATTCTATACACTCTTTGCATAAATTATTGTTTTTATGATTTGACTTGCAAAATATTTTTATCATAAGAAAAACCAGACTTTTTTCTTTTTCTATTTTGTCTTTTATTTTTTTAGTTTTATAGTTTTTACTTTTCATTAATTAATCCGATTGAAAAATTTAATTATTGGACATGCTAAAATAAACATGCCCAATAATCCCAAAAATCAATAATTTATTAATATTTACCAAAATTCAAATTAAAACTTCCAAGTTAATCCCGTGCTTCCGTTGAATGCGAGCGAGCCTTGAGAAGAATTTCCCAAACTGTCTATTGTGGTCGCGCTTCCTATTTGAGCCTCAAAATACCATTCCAAATTAGGCAAAGGAGTTATGGATAATTCGCCGTAAAATAAATATCCAATCGAATAAAATACTGGAGGTATTCTAACAGGTTTTGCGCTCGAAGCGTATTGGTTAACCCCCCCCGTTACCATAGAAAGAGAAAGAGCGGGTTCTAAATAAATAGAGATTAAATCGCTCTCCGCCGTGAAACCTACGGGAACGGAAACTCCTATAAATTGAGGTTTAGTTATATAATAAGTTTGTCCGCCAATGTCGATACTCGCTCCTTCAACTTCGGATTTTATTCTGTGAGTTGTCATATCATACCAACCTGTTGTTGTAGAAGTATCCATATCGAAAGCGCCCATTGGAGAAGTCGCGTCAATTATATAATGTCCGAATTCAACCGCTCCGTTATGAGTATTTCCCGTTGGAGTTGTCACAGAATATGAAGTTCCCTTAAAATCTTTGACAGAACCTTGATATAATAATCTTATTTGAGGCTCTATAAGTATAGGGTCGGTTGCGGCGATAAAATATCCTCTTACATCGATGCCTATAGAATGAGCGGTAGTGTCTTTTACAAATCCATAATAGCCTCCTTCTCCCATTTCGAGCTTCATTGTTCCCGCCATATTTGTTGGTAAAGTTGGAGCGGTTACGCTTCTGTTTTCATTCGCTTTCATTCTATACATGCCATATTGCAAATTTACTCTTAATCTGCTAAAAATATCGCTGTCGAAATAATATTCTATTCTTATATCGGTAGAAACGGCTAAATCGTCTTTATTAATATCTCCGCTTCCTACTCCTATTGTAATTGGAATATTTACTCTCAATTTTTCTCCCAATGCGGTTGCCGTGATTATTGGAGTATGAGCCTGCCAAGTTCCCGTAGAATACATAAATTGATAACCAAAGCCAATTCCAAAGCTATCGTTTTTATAACCGATTCCCGCTATAGCCCTTGGTTTGAATATATTTATTCCGCCTTTAACTCCATTATCCAAATTATCTAATAGAACGCCAGCCGTCTCTCCTTCAACTCCAATCATAAATCTTACATTTTCGCTTCCAGCCAATACTCCAGCTCTGTCGAGTCTTATGGTAAGCTGATTTTCGTCTATTAAAAAGTCGTTAAAATCTTCTAAAATCGTATAACCGAAAGCCGAATATACGCTAATTAAAGCAATTGTTATTATTAAATGTAATCGTTTCATTTTATTTTATCCTTTTGTTTTTGTATTTTTATATTTTTTTATTTTTATATTTTTAACTACCTTGTTCTAAAATTTATTACAATTATTTATTTCTTCATTAATTTTTAAACTTTTTAATTTTTCTTTATATTAAATTATCATTTTAAAACTAATAATTTATTTATAAAGGTTTTTTATTGTTATTGTTTCTATTAATCGCCTCCTTTAATAAATCTCCGTTCGGGTAAATTTCAATACTCATATCAATATATTTTTTATAATTTTCATTATCTTTTATTTTGAAATAGTATTGAGATAGCCAAACGAAAGATAAATATTTTTGATATTTTTGATTTGAATTATATAAAGCTTTATTAAAATATTCGAACGCTTTTTTGTCGCTTCCTCCAGCTATCGCGGGAGCATGCATATACCCGATAGCCGTCCCTAAAAGAGCGAAAAAATTATTCGAATCTTTCTCCAAAACTTTTTTATATATATCTTTGGTTTTACCGCCAAAAGAAATTTTTTCTGGCAAACCGCAGTAATACACAATATAAGACATTAATTCCGACACGCTTATCAAATAATCGATATCGTTAGAAGATAAATAATTTTCATTTTTATCGATTTGATTTTTTAAATAATTATATTTTTCTTTATCGTCTTTTAATTTTTTAGATTCCGCCAAATAAGAAATATTTTCATAAGTTAAAGAATTATTTTTTTGCAAATCGCTTAAATTATAATTTGCCGAATAATAATTATTATAAAAATCGTTAATATCTTTAGCTTTATAAGAATATAAATTATTAAAAACGACAATCAGAAATATTAAATAATACTTCATAAAAAATCCTTTAAGTTTTATATAATTTCAATTAAGTTTGTTATTTAATTTTAATTGTTTGTATATTCTAACATATTTAATAAAAAAACTCAAGCCTTTATAAATTAAAATCAACTAAAATTAATTTATAATCAAAACTTGCAAAACTTAACTGTTAGTATATTCTAACATATAAAATAAAAAATAGCAAGCTCTTACATTAAGAAATTTTTTAATTTAATAAATATTTATTTAAATAATCAACCAATGATTTATAATATATTTTTTGTTTTTTATTTATTTTTTGTATCTGTTTTTTTAAATTTATGATTAAAATGTAGTATTTTTATCTTATTTTCATATTGATAGTCTAAATTTATTAAAAAAAATTTAAAAAAATATTGAAAAAACGCTTGACAAATTTTTTAAAGTGTTGTATAATTTTCTCACTTTCGTTAAAACGATTAAAGCGTTTAGTATAATTTTTAAGTAATACTAATTGCTCGATATTAAAGATATCGTTTCGTATTTAGTGATTAGCGATTTAATATATTTCCAATTATTTGGGCTTGACTTAAATTAATTTTTATTTTATAATTTTAGATTATATAAAATAAAAAATTAGTTTAATGATAATTAAAAAATAAAGAGGTTAGAGGTTTTATATTATATGCCTACAATTAATCAGTTAATAAGGAAGGGTAGAAAGCGAATATTGAATAAGACAAAGTCGCCCGCTCTAATGAAATGTCCTCAAAGAGAAGGCGTTTGCACTCGCGTGACTACGACTACTCCGAAAAAACCTAATTCGGCAATGCGTAAAATAGCCCGCGTTAGAATAACGAACGGAATAGAAGTTACGGCTTATATTCCAGGTATAGACCATACTTTGCAAGAACATAACCGCGTTTTGATAAGAGGCGGAAGAGTTAAGGATTTGCCAGGATGTCGTTATCATATAGTTAGAGGAAGCCGTGAAGCTACGGGCGTTGAGAAGAGAATGAAAGCCAGAAGTAAATATGGAACTAAAAAACCTAAAGCTTAATGGAGTAATATAAAATGGCAAGAAGAAGAAGAGCGCAAACAAGAAAGATAAACGCCGACCCGATTTACGGAAGCGATATTATAAGTAAATTTATAAATAAACTTATGTATGACGGTAAAAAGAGTAAGGCTGAAAATATATTTTATAAAGCTATGGATTTAGTTAAAGATAAAACGGGAAAAGAAGGGCTTGACGCTTTTAACGAAGCTATAGGAAATATTAAACCTAGAGTCGAAGTAAAATCAAGAAGAGTAGGCGGTTCTACTTATCAAGTTCCCGTTGATGTTCGTCCCGATAGGCAAAATTCATTGGCATTTAAATGGTTAATAAACGCGTCAAGGAAGAGAAGCGGAAAAAGTATGATTGAAAGATTATCAAATGAAATAGTTGACGCTATTGAAGGTAAAGGCGCAGCGGTTGCTCAAAAAGAAACCGTTCATAGAATGGCAGAAGGCAATAAAGCGTTCGCTCATTTTAGGTGGTAGTTAATGGTTTTAGTGGTTGTTAAGGAGAGAATTTAAGTGGCAAGGCAAATTTCTTTGGAAAATACTCGTAATATCGGCATTATGGCTCATATAGATGCTGGAAAAACCACTTTAAGCGAAAGAATATTATATTTTACGGGAAAAACTCATAAAATTGGAGAAGTTCATGAAGGCGCAGCCGAGATGGATTGGATGGAACAAGAAAGAGAAAGAGGAATTACAATTACATCGGCGGCAACAACATGTTTTTGGAATAACAATCGTATTAATTTGATAGATACTCCTGGTCATGTTGACTTTACGGCGGAGGTTGAAAGGTCTTTAAGAGTTTTAGATAGCGCAGTCGGAGTTTTTTGTTCGGTTGGCGGAGTTCAGCCTCAAAGCGAAACGGTTTGGAGACAAGCTAGTAATTATAAAATTCCGAGAGCGATTTTTGTAAATAAAATGGATAGAATAGGCGCTAATTTCTTTTCTGTTTTGGAACAGACGAGAAATAGGCTTAAAGCTAATAGTCATCCTGTTGTTATTCCTATAGGTTCGGAAAGTCATTTTGAAGGCGTTATCGATTTGGTAAAAATGAAAGAGATTATTTGGGCTTCAGAAGATGGCATGAAAATGGAAGAAAAAGAGATTAGAGCCGAATTAAAAGAGGAAGCCGAAAAATACAGAAATGAATTATTGGAAGCGATAGTAGAATATGACGATGACGCTATGAATAAGTTTTTTGAAGGAGAGGAAATAGATATTCCGACTATAAAAAAACTTATAAGAAAGGCTACTTTATCGGCTGATTTCTTCCCGATGTTTTGCGGGACTGCTTTCAAAAATAAAGGAATACAGGTTTTAATAGACGCTGTTGTGGATTATTTGCCTTCTCCAATGGATAGAGGAGAGATAGAAGGAACTGATTTGGAAGGACATGAGATAGTTAGAAAAAGTTCGGACGATGAAAAATTTAGCGCTTTGGCATTTAAAATAATGACGGACCCTCATGTCGGAAAAATTGCATTTTTTAGAGTTTATTCTGGAAAACTTGAAGCTGGTTCTTATGTTTATAACGCCACTAAAGGCAAGAGAGAGAGAATTGGAAGAATACTTCAAATGCATGCCAATAAGAGAGAGGAGATTGAAACGGTTTATTCGGGCGATATAGCGGCTGCGGTTGGACTTAAAGATACGACTACAGGCGATACTTTATGTCCTGAAAACGCTCCTATAATACTTGAAGCGATTAATTTTCCCGAGCCTGTTATTAATGTCGCGATAGAGCCTAAAACTAAAGGCGATAGAGATAAAATGTCTGTGGCTTTATCGAGATTGGCGGAAGAAGACCCGACTTTTAGAGTTAGTTTTAATGAAGAAACGGGACAAACTATTATCGCTGGTATGGGGGAGTTGCATTTAGAGATAATATGCGATAGAATGAAGAGAGAATATAAGGTTGATGCGAATGTTGGGCGTCCTCAAGTTTCTTATAGAGAAGGTATTAAGAAAACGGTTGAAGTTCAAGGTAAATTTGTTCGTCAATCGGGCGGTAAAGGACAGTATGGCGATGTTTGGTTGAGAGTAGGTCCTAATGAAGCTAATGCTGGATTTAAATTTAATAACGAGATAGTCGGAGGGGTTGTTCCGAGAGAATATATACCTGCGGTTGAAAAAGGATGCTTGGAAGCTATGAATACGGGAGTTTTGGCTAATTATCCAATGCTTGATGTGATAGTTTCCGCTTTTGACGGTTCTTTTCACCCTGTGGATTCTTCCGAAATGGCATTTAAAATAGCGGCTTCTATGGGCTTTAAGGATGGTTGTAAGAAAGCGGACCCTTATTTGTTAGAGCCTATGATGAGCGTTGAGGTTATGACTCCTGAAGATTATATGGGAGATATTATAGGAGATTTGGCTTCAAGGAGAGGACAAGTTCATGGATTTACTGATAAATCTGGTTATAAATCCATAAATGCCACAGTGCCTCTTGCAGAAATGTTCGGTTATACTACGAGTATAAGAAATGTTTCGCAAGGAAGGGCAAGCTATACTATGCAGTTCTCTCATTATGAAGAAGTGCCTAAAAATGTGGCAGAAGAGATTATAGGTGCAAGAATGGGTAATGCTAAATAATAAAATTAAAATAAATAAAAAAATAAAATTCCTAAAATAATAGGGATAAATTGGAGGATAAAAATGGCAGGAACTTATGACGGTAAAAAGGTGCATGTAAATGTTGGGACTATTGGGCATGTTGACCATGGTAAAACTACATTAACATCGGCAATAACGGCTGTATCATCGGCTATGTTTCCAGATACGGTTCAAAAAGTAGCTTACGATTCGGTTGCTAAAGCTTCCGAAAGTCAAGGTAGAAGAGACCCTACGAAAATTTTAACAATAGCGACTTCGCATGTCGAATACGAATCTGATAATAGGCACTATGCCCATGTGGATTGTCCTGGGCACGCAGACTATATTAAAAACATGATAACGGGCGCAGCTCAAATGGATGGAGCGATTTTAGTTGTTTCAGCGGAAGACGGAGTTATGCCTCAAACTAAAGAACATGTTCTTTTGTCAAGGCAAGTAGGCGTTAATTATATAGTTGTATTCTTAAATAAATGCGATAAATTGGATGACCCTGAAATGGCTGAAATAGTTGAAGCGGAAGTTGTGGATGTTTTAGACCATTATGGTTTTGATGGAAGTAAAACTCCTATTATTAGAGGAAGCGCAATTAAGGCAATTCAAGCTATAGAAGCTGGAAAAAATCCAAGAGAAGACGCGGATTGCAAATGTATAATAGACCTTTTAAACGCTTTAGATACTTATATTCCAGACCCTGTTAGAGAAGTTGATAAAGATTTCTTAATGTCAATAGAAGATGTTTATTCAATTCCTGGAAGAGGAACTGTTGTTACGGGCAGAATTGAAAGAGGTAAAATCACTAAAGGAGACGAAGTTGAAATAGTAGGTTTGAGAGATACTCAAAAAACTACTTGCACAGGCGTTGAGATGTTTAAGAAAGAGGTTGTGGGAATCGCTGGTTATAATGTCGGTTGTCTTTTAAGAGGTATTGAAAGAAAAGCCGTTGAAAGAGGACAGGTATTGGCTAAGCCAGGAACTATAACGCCGCATAAGAAATTTGAAGCGGAAGTTTATATTCTTAAAAAAGAAGAAGGCGGAAGACATAGCGGTTTTGTAACAGGTTATAGACCGCAAATGTATTTTAGAACTACGGATGTTACGGGAGTAATAAATTTACCTGAAGGTTCTCAAATGATAATGCCAGGCGATAACGCTAATTTAACTATAGAGTTAATAAGTCAAATCGCTATGGAAGAGAAACAGAGATTCGCTATAAGAGAAGGCGGTAAAACCGTGGGTAACGGCGTTGTGACTAAAATTTTGGAGTAAAGGATTTAATTAAGGGTATAAAATAAAATTATGCCCTTTATAATAAATGAGATTAAGCGAGTAATTCAAGCTATGAAAGAACAGAAAATACGAGTTAAACTAAAAGCCTTTGATATTGAGCTTATTGACCAATCGGCTCAATCGATAGTTGAAAGCGTTAAGAAGACAGGAGCGAGAGTGTCGGGACCTATACCTTTGCCTACAAGTATACGAAAGGTGACGGTTATAAGAAGCCCGCATATTAATATTAAATCTAGGGAGCAGTTTGAGATGCGTATCTATAAAAGGCTTATAGATATTTTTGAGGTAACTCCTCAAACAACTGAATCTCTAAAAAAATTGGCGCTTCCAGCTGGAGTTGATGTTCAGTTGAAATAAGCGTTTATTAAAGATAAAGCTTTACTACGATTTATCTGTAATAGTTTGATATTTAGAATATTTGAATATAAAAAAGTAGTAAAATCATTATAGAGGATTCGCCGATGGTAGGAATAATTGGCAAAAAATTGGGCATGACTACGGTTTTTGACGAAACGGGAAACGCTATAGCAGTAACGGTTGTAGAAGCCGGACCATGCACGGTAATGCAGATAAGAGATAATGAGAAAGACGGTTATAGCGCTATTCAGTTGGGCTATGGCTCAATAAAGGAAAAGCATTTGAAAAAACCGCAAATAGGACAATTTAAAAAAATGAATTTAGAGCCTAAAAAATATTTGAAAGAATTTAGAATCGATAATACGAGTTCTTATTCGGTTGGACAAGAGCTTAAAGTCGATATATTTCAAGCGGGCGATTTTATAGATGTTAGTTCTTTAAGTAAAGGACGAGGTTTTGCGGGAGTTATGAAAAGGCATAATTATGACGGCGGACCTATGAGTCATGGCTCTAATTTTAGAAGAAGAGCGGGTTCTATAGGCTGCAATAGTTATCCTTCGAGAGTATGGAAGGGTAAAGGTATGCCAGGACATATGGGAAATGCGCTAACCACTATACAGAATTTAAAAGTTATCGATATAAGAGCGGAAGATAATTTAATTATGATAAAAGGCGCTATACCAGGAGCAGTTAATAGCATAGTAAAATTAACTTCGGCGGTTAAAAAGATTAACAAAAAAAAGAATTCTATGGTATAATGGATATAATTAAGCAGGATAATAAAGATGGAAGTAGTAATACTAAATGAAAACGGAGATAATGCGGGCAATTTAGAAATTGTTGATGAGATTTTTAAATCTGAAGTCAATAATAATCTGCTTTATGAAGCTATAAAAAACGAGCTTGCAAATAAAAGGCAGGGAACTCATTCTACTAAAACGAGAGGAGAAGTTTCAGGAGGCGGTAAAAAACCTTGGAGACAGAAAGGAACGGGAAGAGCGAGAGCGGGTTCTACAAGGTCGCCAATATGGGTTGGAGGCGGAAAAGCGCATACTCCAAAACCTAGAGATTATAGTTATAGATTGCCTAAAAAAGTTAAAAGAAAAGCTTTGTTGTCGGTTTTATCTTTAAAATATGGCAATAATGTTCTTAAGGTTTTTGAAGATTTTACTTTTGATGCTCCAAAAACTAAAAGAATGGCAAGTTTTATAAGCAAGGTTAAAGAACCTAAAAGTAGGAAAGTTGCTTTTGTGGTTGGAAAAGACGAAGCTTTGGGAGATAATTATAATAAATTATTATTATCTTTAAGAAATATTAAGGATTTGAAACTTGTAAACGCCGATAGTATGGCTATTCATCCTTTATATTACGCCGATGAAGTATATTTTACTAAAACGGCTTTGTCTAAATTAAACGATAGGATTAAGGGTTAAAAATTATGAGTATGTATTCGCTTTTAATTGAACCTATACTTACCGAAAAGAGTAATATTTTAAGAACCGAGCCAAAAGGAACGAAAAAGAGATATTATGTATTTAAAGTAAGGCAGGACGCTAATAAATCAGAATTAATGAAAGCGGTTGAAAAGATATTTAATGTGCATCCGCTTGATTGTAAGATAATAAATGTTAAGCCTAAAAAGAAAAATCGTAGAATGAGCAAGAGAGGATATACTCGAAGCTATAAGAAAGCGATAATAGTTCTTGATGGTAAAGATAAAATAGATATAGTAAAATAATTGAGGAATAACGATGGCTATTAAGAAATTTAAACCGACAACTCCAAGTTTGCGTTATCGAACCGTAGTTGATTTTTCGGATATTACAACAAACGAGCCTTGTAAATCTTTGGTATATGGCAAAAAGCGTATAAGCGGACGCTCTTCAAACGGTCGTATAACAATGCGCCGAAGAGGTGGCGGACATAAAAAACTTTTTAGACTTATTGATTTTAGAAGAGATAAACATGATATAGAGGCTAAAGTAGTTTCGGTAGAATATGACCCAAATAGAAGCGCTTATATATCTCTTTTAAACTATACGGACGGAGAGAAAAGATATATAATTTATCCTTTAGGTTTGAATATTGGAGATAAAGTTATAAGCGGAGAGAACGCTAAAGTAAGAGTAGGTTGCAGTTTGCCTTTAAGAAAAATTCCTTTGGGAACTATAATACATAATATAGAATTAACTCCTGGCAAAGGGGGGCAGTTAGTTAGAGCGGCTGGAGGCGGAGCGCAAATAACGGCTAAAAGCGGAGGTTATTGCGTAATAAGACTTCGTTCGGGAGAAGAGAGAAGAATATTAGAAAATTGTTATGCTACGATAGGACAGATTGGCAATTTAGACCATTTTAATATTACGGATGGAAAAGCGGGAACTACAAGGCATAAAGGCAGAAGACCTAAAGTTAGAGGAGTAGTAATGAATCCAGTCGACCATCCGCATGGAGGAGGCGAAGGCAAGAGCGGACAGGGTAATCCTCATCCAGTTTCTCCTACGGGCGTTCCTACTAAAGGATATAAAACAAGAAAGAAAAATAAATATTCGGATAGATTAATAATTAAGAAAAGAGGAGGTAAAAAATAATGTCTCGTTCCATTAAAAAAGGACCTTTTGTTGATAAAAATCTATTTAAGAAAATACAGGCTGGGGATAATAAGCATCAAATAAAAACTTATAGCAGAGCTTCGACTATTATTCCCGAAATGATAGGTTATACTATAAATGTGCATAACGGTAAAACTTTTGTAGCCGTTTATATACAAGAAAATATGATTGGGCATAAATTGGGCGAATTTGCTCCTACTAGAACATTTCGTTCTCATGCGGGCGCCTCTAAAGTTGCTAAAAAGTAAGGATTTAAGATTATGGATTATAATGTAAGAGTTCGTTATTTGCGTATAGGACGCAGAAAAATTGCAAGGTTGCTTCCTTTTATAAAAGGAGAATATGTTAATCATGCGATAGCCAATTTGACGGTAATGCCTCAAATGTCTTCTATCGTTTTGAGAAAAGCGATTAAAAGCGGAATAGCAAATGCAATATTTCAATCGAGAAATATTAATCCCGATACTTTATGGGTTAAATCGGCTTTTGTGGATAAAGCGCCAATGCTTAAAAGAATAAGAGCGGCAAGTAGAGGAAGCGCCGACCCCATATTAAAGAGACTTTCGCATATTACTATAGTATTAAGCGATGATAAAAAACCTGAAAAGAAAAAAATAAAATCTGCGGCTAAAAAAGAAGAAAGCCAAAAAACGGCGGAGGTATAAAATGGGTCAAAAGGTTAGTCCTATAGGTTTAAGACTTGGAATAAATAAAACTTGGTCAAGTAGATGGTTTGAAGACAGCAGAAGTTACGCTGATAGTCTGCATGAAGATTTATCTATAAGACGATATATAATGAATTATTATTATAAAACTTTAAAAGAAGAGCATAAAAAAATTGGCGGTAAAAAAGACGCTTTTGACCCTGCAATATCCAATATAGAGATAGTTCGTTTTCCCGATAGAATAAATGTTTTTATAGCTACGGCAAGGGCGGGAATAGTTATAGGACCTAAAGGGCAGAGAGTCGAAATAGTTAAAAATGTTATACAGAAAATGGTAAAAAAGCCCGTTCAAGTTTCTATAAAGGAAATTAAAGATGCAGAATTAGACGCTACTTTAGCCGCTCAAAATGTGGCTCGTCAATTAGAAATGCGCGTAGCTTTTAGAAGAGCTATGAAAGGCGTTATAACTCAAGCAATGAAAAAAGGAGCTAAAGGTATTAAAGTTATGTGTTCGGGCAGATTGGCTGGAGCGGATATAGCAAGAACGGAACAATATAAAAATGGCTCAGTGCCTTTGCATACTTTAAGAGCGAATATAGATTATGGAACGGCTGAAGCTTCCACAACTTTTGGCATAATTGGAGTGAAAGTTTGGATATATAAAGGCGAAATTCTTGATAAAAGAGAACAGAAACAGGATGACGCAGGCGAAGTTATCAGTTCTAAAGGAGATAGATAATGTTACAACCTTCAAGAACGAAGTATAGAAAACAACATAGAGGCAGAATGAAAGGAAACTCTAAAAGAGGAAGTAATTTAACTTTTGGAGATTACGGTTTAATGGCTTTAGAGCCAGTATGGTTAACGGATAGACAGATTGAAGCGGCTCGTATAGCAATTTCAAGGCATGTAAAACGAGTCGGTAAAATGTGGATAAAAGTTTTTCCCGATAAACCTTATACTAAAAAACCAGCGGAAACAAGAATGGGAAAAGGCAAAGGAAATGTCGAATATTGGGTAGCTGTTGTAAAACCTGGAAAGGTTATATTTGAAATAGCGGGAGTTCCCGAAGAATTAGCTCAATCGGCTTTTAGATTGGCTGGATTTAAACTTCCAATAAAAACGAAGTTTATTAAGAGGGAGGCTATATAATGGCTAAAAATAAAGATTATAAGTCGTTAGGTTTGGAAGAACTTAAAAGTGAACTTTTAAAATTAGAGAAGGAATATCAAGAGCATAGATTTGAAAAAGTGGTAGGCGATGCAAGACAAACTCATCAGCTAAAAAAATCTCGTAAGGATATAGCTAAAGTTAAAACTTTTATTCGTCAATATGAACTTGGTATTAAAAAATAGTAGAGGGTATTATTGTGGAAAGCAAAGCAAAAAAATATAAAAGAGAGCTTGAAGGAATCGTAGTTTCTGATAAAATGGATAAAACGGTAGTTATCAAAGTTGAAATAAGGCAGAAACATCCTCTTTACGGCAAAACGATAAGCAAGAATAAACGCTATAAAGTTCATGATGAAAAGAACGAATGCGCCGAAGGAGATTTGATTAGAGTGATAGAATGCAGACCTATAAGCAAAGATAAAAAATTTAGATTGATAAAGATATTAAAGAAAGCCGAACGCGTGGAAAAAGATTCTATGGATAGCGAAGTAGAGAGCGTTCTAAAAAGAGAAAAGCATGCTCCAGAAATGAGTATGGCTCAAGCGGTTGAAGGAGAGTAAATATGATACAGACGCCAACCACTCTTAATGTAGCCGATAATACGGGCGTAAAAAAATTGAAATGTATTAAAGTTTTGGGCGGAAGCAGACGCAGATACGCAACTTTGGGAGATATAATAGTTTGTTCCGTTGTGGATATTATACCGACTTGTTCTATAGAAAAAGGAAAAGTTGTAAAAGCCGTTATAGTTAGAGTAAAAAAAGAAGTTAGAAGAAATGACGGTTCATACATAAGATTTGACGAGAATGCGGCGGTTATAGTGGACGATAAAAAAGAACCAAGAGGCAAACGCATATTCGGTCCCGTAGCTCGAGAGTTGAGAGATAAAGGCTTTATGAAAATAGTATCGCTTGCTCCCGAAGTAATATAAAGAGCATATAGAGGTTAATTATAATGATAAAGAAATTGAATTTAAGCAATACAAAATATAAAGTTAAAAAAGGCGATACGGTTGAAGTTATAACGGGAGAGCATAGCGGAAAAAGAGGCGAAGTTCTTTCAATCGATAGAGCGGCGGGCAGAGTTCTTGTAAAAGATATAAATATGATAAAAAAAACGATGCCTAAATCTCAAGAAAACCAAAAAGGCGGTATAGTAGAAAGAGAAGCTTCTATACATATATCAAATGTAATGGTAGTAGATAAATCGGGAAAAGCTTCAAGAATAGGCATGAAAAATGTAGATGGAAAATTAAAAAGATATTCCAAAAAATCTGGAGAGGTTCTCGATAAATAGAGGTAATAATTATGTCAGTATTAAAAGATAGATACGAAAAAGAAATTAAACAGTCTATGTTAAAAGATATGAATCTTAATTCTATTATGGCTGTTCCTAAAATAGAAAAGATAATTATCAATATGGGAATAAGTATGGCTGTTTCGGATAAAAAATATGTCGATTCCGCGGTTGAAGAACTTACTCAAATAGCGGGACAGAGAGCGATTATTACGAGGGCAAAAAAATCCATAGCAAATTTTAAATTGCGACAGGGAATGCCGATTGGATGCAGAGTAACTTTAAGAGGCGAGAGAATGTATGATTTTTTAGAAAGGCTCATATTTATAGCTTTGCCCAGAGTTAGAGACTTTCAAGGAATTCCAAGAAGAGGATTTGACGGAAACGGTAATTATAATTTGGGTATAAAAGAGCATATTATATTCCCAGAGATAAGTTTTGATAAAACGGATGCCGTAAAAGGCTTAAATATAACTATAGTAACCACCGCAGATAATGACGATATGGCAAGAGTTCTATTAGAAAGAGTAGGTTTGCCGTTTCGCGCTGCGCCTAAAAGTCAGGAGAATAAATAATGGCTAGATTAGCGCTTAAAGTTAAAGCTACAAAAAAACAAAAATATAAAACGAGACAATATAATCGTTGTCCTATATGCGGAAGACCGCGAGCTTATATAAGACAATATAAAATGTGCAGAATATGTTTTAGAGATTTAGCTAATAAAGGTTTAATTCCAGGCGTGACTAAATCGAGTTGGTAATTTTTGGAGTTAAGGAGATTATAAATGAGTGTGCATGACCCTATAGCGGACGCTTTAACCGTTATCAGAAACGGTTGCAGAGCTAAAAAAGAAAATGTGACTATACCGTTTTCTAAAAAAATGGAAAATATACTTGAAATTTTGAAGAAAGAAGGTTATATTAACGACTTTAATAAAGTTGAAGTAAAGAATAAGAATTTCTTTCGTATTGAAATAGATTTAAAATATTATGAAGGAAGTTCCGTAATAGAAGGAATACAAAGAGTATCCACGCCGGGACTTAGAGTTTATACTTCGGTAGATACAATACCTCAAGTAAAAAACGGTTTTGGAATATCCGTAATATCAACAAGCAAGGGAGTTATGACGGATAAACAGGCGAGAAAAGAAAATGTCGGCGGCGAAGTTTTATGCTATGTATGGTAATGAGAGGATATTATAATGAGTAGATTGGCTAATAAACCTATACAGATTCCAGCGGGAGTCGATGTTAAAATTGACGGACATAAAATAACCGTTAAAGGCAAAAGAGGGGAGTTGACAAAAGATTTTTTTGATTATATAATATTTGAACTTGAAGGCAACGCTCTTTGGATTAAACCTCCTAAAATTGAAAGCGATAATGAAAAAGCCATTAAAGAAAATAAGGCTAAATATTCCGCTCAATTAGGTTTGGTATGGAAACTTATATATAATATGATTGAAGGCGTTAATTCGGGTTATAAAAAGGTTTTGCAATTAGAAGGCACGGGATATCGTTCTAATGTTCAGGGTAATATTATAACTCTGCAATTAGGTTTTTCAAACGATGTTAAAATGAAAATACCCGAAGGCATAAAGGTTACTGTAGAAAAGGATACAAAAATTATTATAGAAGGAAACGATAAAGAACAAGTTGGCGAGCTTGCTATGAATATTAAAAAGAAAAGACCTGTCGAGCCTTATAAAGGCAAGGGCGTTAGATTTGAAGGCGAGTATATAAAACATAAAGAAAGCAAAAAAGCCGCTAAATAAGGGAGAAATTATGGGATTAAGAGAAAAAATTAAATCTCAAAGAGAAAGAAGAAAGAGAAGCATTCGCATAAAGATAGAGGGAACTGCAGAGCGTCCAAGACTGACGGTTTATAAGAGCCTTAAATATATATCGGCTCAAATCGTGGACGATAGCAAAGGCATAACATTAGCGTCCGCTTCTTCGCAAGAAAAAGATATTAAAAGCGGTAAAAATATAGATGTTGCAAAAGAAATAGGCAAAACTTTAGCTTCAAGGGCGAAAGATAAGAATATAGACGAAGTCGTATTTGACAGAAACGGATATATATATCATGGAAAAGTAAAATCTTTAGCCGATGGAGCTAGAGAAGCGGGATTAAAATTTTAAGGAGCGGATTTTTAATGAGCAATAATCATCATAACGAAGAAAAAAATATGTATGAAGAGCGTCTTATAACTCTAAACAGAGTCGCTAAAGTTATGAAAGGCGGAAGACGATTTAGATTTGCCGCTTTAATGGTATTGGGCGATAAAAACGGACATGTTGGTTTGGGATACGGTAAAGCTAACGAAGTTCCAGACGCTATTAGAAAAGCTATAGAACAGGCTAAAAAAAATATGATAGAAGTTAATTTGAAAGGCGAAACTATACCTCATAATACAGTTGGAATATTTAGAAGCAGCAGAATAATTATGAAACCAGCATCTAAAGGAACGGGAGTTATTTCAGGCGGTCCAGCTAGAGCGGTATTTGAATTGGTTGGAGTTAAAAATATACTTTCAAAATCTCTTGGCAATAATAACGCTATGAATTTGGCTAAAGCCGCTTTTGAAGGACTTAAATCTTTGAAAACCGTAGAGCAGATGGCTAATAAGAGAGGCGTTAGCATAGAACAAATTTATGGGAAGGTGGAATAAATGTCTAAAGTTATTATAAAATTAGTTAAATCTCCCATAGGGTATGAAAAATCTCAAAGGGATACGGTTGTAGCTTTGGGATTTAAAAAGAGAAGAAGAATAGTCGAGCATGAAGCCACTCCTCAAATAAAAGGAATGATAAATAAAATTTCGCATCTTCTTAAAGTGGAATATAAGTGAGGTTTGTATAAATGGCACAAGAAAATACAAAAATATTAAGCGCTCCAAAAGGCTCAAGCAAAAAAAAGCATAGAGTAGGACGCGGACAAGGTTCTGGTTGGGGATGCACGGCAGGAAGAGGAGATAAAGGCGCTCAATCTCGAGCTGGTTATAGCAGAAGAGCGGGTTTTGAAGGCGGACAGATGTCTTTGCATAGAAGAATTCCAAAAAGCGGTTTTAATAATGCGGCTTTTAAAAAGTCGGTAAATATTATTAATGTAGGCGAATTGGATTCTATAGGCTCTAATGAAATATCGAGAGAGACTTTATTAAAGTTGGGTTATTTATCTTCTAAAAGAGATTATATAAAACTTCTCTCTATGGGAGAGGTTAAAAACGCCGTTAATATTACCGTTGATATAGCAAGTAAAAAAGCTATAGAAAAGATTGAAAAATCGGGCGGTAAGGTTATAATAAATGAGCGTAAAAAATATGTTAGAGAGAAAAAAGATATTAAATCTTAATAGGGTAATTAAATGTTTAAATCATTAACTAATATATTTAGAGTGCAGGAATTAAGAGACAGAATTTTATATACTGTTATGGCTATTTTGGTTTATAGAATAGGAAGCCATATACCGACTCCTGGAATAGACCCGACTGCGCTTTTAGAATTTCTATCTTCAGCTCAAGGCGGAGGCGGACTCTTAACGATTATGGATTTATTTTCAGGTGGAGCTTTATTTAGATTTTCAATATTAGCTTTGGGAATTATGCCTTATATATCCGCTTCTATTATTATGCAACTTCTTGGAGTAGTTATTCCCGCTTTAGAGAGAATGCAAAAAGAAGGAGAAAGCGGAAGAAAGAAAATAAATCAATATGTTAGATATTTAGCTTTAGTTCTTTGTATAATACAATCGGCTGCTATGGCAAGTTGGATTCAGAGCATAAACGAAGGCGCTATGATATATATGAATCCTGGATTAGGTTTTGTTCTTATAGTTGTCGCTACCGCTACCGCTGGAACTATGTTTTTAATGTGGCTTGGAGACCAAATTACAGAAAGAGGACTTGGAAACGGAATTTCGGTTATAATATTTGCTGGAATTGTCGCTCGTATTCCCGCTGGCGTTTACGATATGATTCAGAAAAAAGACAGCGAATATTTGAATTCTTTAGTTATAGTTCTTTTCTTTATAATATTTGCCATAGTTATTTTTTGCGTAGTTTATGAAGAAAGCGGACAGAGAAGAATTCCCGTTCAATACGCTAAAAGAGTGGTTGGAAGAAAGGTTTTTGGCGCTCAATCGACTCATATACCTTTTAAGATTAATCCATCTGGAGTTATACCTATAATATTTGCTTCGGCGTTAATGGCAATTCCCGCTCAAATAGCAAGTTTGACTAGAGGAATTCAATGGAGATGGCTTGACGCTTTGCTTAGATTTTTCTCTTATGGAAGTTGGGCATATATAATTTTATATTGTTTATTGGTTATAATGTTTGCTTATGTATATACTTCTGTGCAATTTAATCCGGACGATATAGCGGAAAATTTGAAGAAGCAAGGCGGATTTATTCCTGGTTATAGACCTGGAACTCAAACGGCAGAATATCTTAAAACGGTATTAGGAAGAATAACTATAGGAGGCTCTATATTTTTAGCGGCTATAGCGGTATTTCCTGACCTTATGTCGAAGATTCCGATATTTGCTCCTTTTAAGGGAAGTAATAATTCATTGGTTTATTTAATGGGTGGAACTTCCGTAATGATTAGCGTAAGCGTTGCTGTTGAGTTATTAAAACAAATTGAGTCATATTTGCAAATGCATAATTATGACGGAATATTAAAAAAATCTAAAGCGCGAAGGTAAATTATGGCTGAAAAAGAAACTATTGAAGTTGAGGGAATTGTAGTAGAGCCTTTGCCAAACGCTACATTTAGAGTTGAGCTTGAAAACGGGCATAAAATATTGGCTCATATATCTGGAAAAATGCGTATGAATTTTATTCGTATTCTTCCAGGCGATAAGGTGACTATAGAGATGTCTCCCTATGATTTAACAAAGGGAAGAATAATTTATCGTTATAAGTAAATAAACGGAGAATAATTATAATGAAAGTAAAAAGTTCGATAAAAAAACGATGTAATGATTGCCAAATTGTTAAGAGAAAAGGCATTATTAGAGTTATATGTAAAAAAAATCCAAGACATAAACAAAAACAAAAATAATTTTTAAGGAAGTTTTGAAGAAGGAGAAAATAAATGGCTCGATTAATGGGTGTTGAAATAAGAAATAATAAAAGAATAGAGATAGCGCTCACCGACATATACGGAATAGGAAGAACTTTAGCTCATGTAATATGCGATAAGGCTAATATAGATTATTCCGTTAAGGCTAAAGATTTGACTGACGCTCAAATTACCGCTTTAAGAGACGCTATAGAATCGACTACTAAAGTTGAAGGCGATTTGAGAACGGAATTATTTAATAATATAAAACGATTAAAAGATATTCACTCTTATAGAGGAATGCGACATATTAAGAGGCTTCCCGTAAGAGGACAGAGAACGAGAACAAATTCAAGAAATGCAAGAGGCGGAGGAGCTAGAAAAGCTATAGCGGGCAAGAAAAAAGCTCCTGGTAAGAAATAATTTTAATGGAGGAACAATTTAGTGGCAACTCAAAGAGTTAAAAAAACTGTAAAAGATAAAAAAGTTAAAAGAGATAAAAAGGTAGAGGCTTTTGGAATAGTGCATATAAAAGCTAGCTTTAATAATACTATAGTTACAATAACCGACCGTAATGGCAATACTTTATCATGGGCGAGCGCTGGTTTGGATGGAGATTATAAAAGCAGTAAAAAATCCACTCCGTTTGCCGCTCAGATTGCAAGCGAAAAAGCTTCTAAAAAAGCTTTTGAAATGGGCGTTCGCGAGGTTGATGTGTATGTAAAAGGTCCTGGTATGGGCAGAGAAAGTTCTATAAGAGCCGTTGAATCTTCGGGTTTAAAGGTTAAACTTATTAAAGATGTTACTCCGATGCCTCATAACGGATGTCGCCCAAAAAAGAGAAGAAGAATATAATTGCGCTATAAATAGGAGTTAATAAATTATGGCAAGATACAGAGATGCAAGCTGCAGATTATGCCGCAGGGAACGAATGAAACTTATGTTAAAAGGCGATAGATGCGTTACCGCAAAATGCGCTATAACTAAAAGAAGAGAAGTTCCAGGTCCCGTTAATCGTAAAATGAAACAATTATCGGAATACGGCGTTCAGATGAGAGAAAAACAAAAAGTTAAAAGAATATACGGTATTTTAGAAAAGCAATTTAGAAATTACTATCAAGAAGCTACTCGTATAAGCGGGGTTTCAGGCGAAAATTTACTTAGATTATTAGAATTGCGTTTGGATAATGTCGTTTATAGATTAGGACTCGCTAAAAGCAGGTCTCAAGCTAGGCAATTTGTCTATCATGGATTTATTTCCGTTAATGGCAAGAGAATGACAATTCCTTCTTATTGCGTAAAAGTCGGAGATAAAATTTCAATTACAGATAGAGGAAACGCTATAGGACAAGTTAAAGAGATAGTAGAGGATTTAAAAAGCGAATATGTTCCCGCATGGCTTAGTTTAGATTTGTCTAATAAAACGGGCGAAATTGTAACTTTGCCTATAAGAGAGCATATAGAATATCCTATTAACGAACAGCTCATAATCGAGTATTATTCTAAATAAACGGCATAAGAGGTATTATAAGAATGGCATTAAAAGAAATATTGGAATCTATAAGGCATCCGCATAAAGTCACTTTTGAAGCTAAAGATTTAACTTCTAATTATGGCAAATTTATAGCTCAACCTTTTGAAAGAGGATATGCCGTTACTATAGGTAACGCTTTAAGAAGAGTATTATTATCTTCAATACCAGGATACGCCATTACGGCTATTAAAATAAAAGATGTAAGCAATGAATTTGAAAATGTGGAGGGTATGAAAGAAGACACGATAGTTATGATAATGCATCTTAAAAATGTCGTTGTTTCTCTTCCCGACCATATAGAGAGTAAAACTATTCATGTAAAAAAAGAAGGTCCTTGTATTATAACGGCTAAAGATTTGGTTGAATCCGACTCTGAAGTAAAAGTTTATAATCCAGATTATTATATAGCTACAATATCCGAAGGTTATAGTTTTGAAATGGATATTCAAATAGACGGAGGCTATAGTTATGTGCCAGCCGAAGTATCCGCAGAATTGATAAGCGATATTAACGCTATAGTAATAGACGCTATATATTCTCCTATAGTAAGCGTAAATTATAATGTGGAAGATATAAGAGTAGGGCAGAGAATAGATTATGGAAGGCTCACTTTAGAAATAGAAACTAAAGGAAATATAGCTCCAGATAAGGCGCTATCTTGGGCGGCAAAAATATTGAAAGATAATTTACTTTGTTTTATGTTGCCAGAAGAAGCAAATGAAGATGATGAAAAATTAGAAGAAGTTCCAAAAGATTCTATTTTAGATGTTTTGAAAGATAAACATGTTGAAGAAGTGGAATTCTCAATAAGAACCGCTAATTTTTTAATTTCATCCGATTTGAAAACTCTCGATAAAGTAGCTTTAAAATCCGATAGCGATTTATTAAGACTTACGGGAGCTAATGAAATGATTATCGAAGAGATTAAAGAAAAACTTGAAGAATACGGCGCTCATCTTGGAATGAGAAGAATGATATAAAATAAATAATTAAATTAAGGATAATAAAATGAGACATAGAGTAAGCATTAAAAAATTTAATAGAACAAGCGCCCATAGAAAAGCTATGCTTTCAAATATGCTAACTTCTCTTTTAAAATATGAGAAAATAGAAACTACTAAAGAAAAGGGCAGAGCTATAAAACAATTAGCCGACAAAATTATTTATAGAGCAAAAACCGATAATATTCATAATAGAAGAATAATAGCAAGATATGTAAAAGACGAAACTATATTGAGGAAATTATTTAAAGATATTGCCCCAAGATATTTAGACAGAAACGGCGGTTTTGTGAGAAAAATTTTGTCGTATAAAAGATTTGGAGACGCTGCCGATATGTGTGTGGTTATGCTTTGCGATGGTTCGTCTAATAAAACTGAAATAAAAAAATAGAAAAATAAATATAATGAATACTAATTTATAAATCTAATATAAATATATAATGTTTATATGCTTTAAAAGTATATTATTATTGAGGAGTGCTTATGTCTATAAACGAAGCAAATACAATTGAAGAAAATATTGAGTCTAATGTTGCGGATAATACGGAAGCTAAACCCGTTAAAGTTAGGAGTGTTAGAAAAAAAGTCGTAAAAGCGATTTCCGTTAATACTGAAAATATTTCTAATAACGAAGAGAATGCAATTTCGCAAGAAGATAATAATATTGAATACGAAGAGGTTCAAAGTATAAAAAGACCTCAAGATATTATTTATATAAATAAATTAAGTTGTTTGACATTTGAAGAATTATTAGAATTTGCAAACGGCTATGGTGTGAGAAGAGATACTAATGTTCGCCGTCAGGAATTAATGCATTTAATATTAAGAGCGCATCTTAACTCGGGCGGGAAAATTGAAGCGGAAGGAACTTTAGAAGTTTTGCCAGACGGTTTTGGTTTCTTAAGGTCTAAAAATACAAATTATTTATCGGGACATGACGATATATATATAGCTCCAACTCAAATAAGATTATTCGGATTAAGAACGGGAGATGTAGTCGGCGGAGAAGTTCGTCCTCCTAAAGATAATAGCCCAGAAAAATTTTTTGGACTTTTAAGAATAGAGAGAGTAAACGGAGATAAGCCAGAGAATTTATATAAAAGACCTATATTTGATAAGCTAACGCCGATATTTCCAAATGAAAGAATAAATTTAGAATTTGCTCCAAATAAAATTTCAACTCGAATAATAAATTTAGTTTCTCCTATAGGAAAAGGACAGAGAGGTTTAATCGTCTCGCCTCCAAAAGCGGGAAAAACTATGATGCTTCAAGAGATTGCAAACGCTATTTGCAGAAATTATCCCGATATAAAACTTTTTATACTTCTTATAGACGAAAGACCAGAAGAAGTTACCGATATGAAGAGAAATGTTCCAGAAGCCGAAGTTATAGCTTCAACTTTTGATGAGCCGCCAGAAAAACATTGTCAAGTTTCTGAAATGGTTTTAGAGAAAGCTAAACGATTAGTTGAAAATAAACATGATGTTGTTATTATATTAGATTCTATAACCAGACTTTCAAGAGCTTATAACCTAACCGTTCCAGCAAGCGGAAAGATACTTACGGGCGGAGTCGACTCAAACGCTTTGCATAAACCAAAGAGATTTTTCGGGGCTGCTCGCAATATAGAAGACGGAGGTTCTTTGACAATAATCGCTTCCGCTTTAGTCGATACGGGAAGTAGAATGGACGATTATATTTACGAAGAGTTTAAAGGCACGGGAAATATGGAACTTCATTTAGACAGAAAATTTGCAAATAGAAGATTATTCCCAGCGATAGATATAGATTCTTCTTCCACTCGAAGAGACGATTTGCTTTTAAGCGATGAGGAGCTTGCTAAAATGCGACTTATAAGAAATGCTCAAAGTATTAACGGCAATGTTGACGAATACGGAATTATAGAAAAAGTTATTGATAAAATGAGTTCCACTAAAAATAATTTTGAATTTCTTAAATTATTAAATTCATAATTTTAAGGATTTAATATGTCCGAAGACTCGCATAAGAATTCTAAAGATAAAGAATTATTCGAGTTTTATTTGGAGCATGGATATTTTCCTGAAGATTTAAATTTAAATAATAAATTTCAAAAAAAATTAAAAGAGAATTCTAAAAATCAAAAAGCAAATCAAAATAAAAAAAATATTAATCTCAATAAAAATAATTATGATAAAGATAATAATTATAGCGAAAAAGATAAAGAAATATTTTTAAATGCGATTAAAAATCTTGATTGCTCAAATCATATAAAAAATACTAATAGTATTGAAAAAAAATATTCAAAATTTAAACCTAATTTAAAAAATGTAATTCCTCAAGATACTTTGGATTTGCATGGGCTTACGCGCGAGAGAGCATTGCATAGCGTAAAGAAATTTATTTTTGAAGCTAAAAGAAATAAATTGAAAGTAATTCTTATAATACATGGAAAAGGATTTAGAAGCGAAAATAAAATTTCTGTTTTGAAAGATTTGGTAGAATATTATATAGCTACAGAAGGAAAATATTATATAAAATATTCTACAGAAGCTCCCGCTCGACTTGGAGGAGGAGGCGCAAAATTAATTTATCTTCATAGCAATGATTAATTAGTATTTGTTAATATATCTTCAAGTTTTTTGTTCGTATAAAAATCCGATTTTACTTTTGAAACTATATCTATAGTAGTTTTTTTAGATATTTTTAAAGTTTTTTCCGTAAATAAATCGTAATTATTTTTTATAAGTTTTAAGGTTTCATGTCCCATTAATACCGAAACTAAACAGAATCGTCTATAACCTTGAGCTTTTTTTTCTATGCTCATAATATATTCTATTGAAGATTTAAATTCATTATTTGCGCTTTCTATCATTTTATTTAAAACTTCAAGCGATTTATCCATATAAGCTTTATCTTCAAAATAAGGAGCGGGATTTTCATTATCGAAAAGAGAAGAGGGCCAGAATATTCTTTTTTCTTTGTAATCAATTTTAGCGTCTTTTATTATATTAATTTTTTGTAAAAATATTCCAAGCCTTTTTGCTTTTTCTTTATCTAAATTTAATCCGTCTAATAACCTTGTTATTTCCGTTAAATATAATCCGACAGTTCCCGCGACATAATAGCAGTAATCGTTTAAGTCGTCAAAGCTTGAAATTATATGGTCTTGATAATAAATCATTCCATATCCCATTTCTTTTAAGTATGATATCGATATATTTCTTATATCCAAAGGAAAATTGAAAAAAACTTTAAGAACAATATCTATATTTTCTATAAGAATTTTATCGTTTTCGTTTATAGTTTTGCTTATCACTACTTTTTTAAAATTCTCTATATTTTCTATATTTGCAGTTTTTAATATATTTATAAATCCCGTTATCAAAGTTTCTTTATCTTTAATTTCATGCATAGAATCTTCGATAGTGTCAATTATTCTTGCAAGCAAATATTGAACTTCGACTTTTATTTTTTTATTTTTATCAAGAAGAGGAATCGCCAAAGCAAAACTCCTTGAAACTAAATCGAGTAAATATTTTGTAGTAATTTTATTTGCCATATTAATTCCTATTCGTTAATTTTTTTTAATAAAGAAACGCAATGAACGGCTATTCCTTCTCCTCTTCCTATCGCGTCCATTCTTTCGTTTGTTTTAGCTTTTATTGAAACATTTTCTATTTTAGTTTTTAAGGCTTTAGATAAATTTTCTCTCATAGAATCTATATAATCTCTTAATTTTGGTTTTTCAAGTATAATTGTAATATCCGTATTTGAAATTATATATTCTTTTTCTTCCATTAATTTAATTGTCTCTTCTAATAATTTTATTGAAGAAATATCTTTATATTTATTATCGTTATCGGGAAAATGGCTTCCTATATCGCCAAGCGCCAAAGCTCCAAATATAGAATCTATCAAAGCATGCGAGATAACATCCGCATCGGAATGTCCTTTTAATCCTAATTCATAAGGAATTTCTATTCCTGCCAAAATTAATTTTCTGTTTTTTTCAAATATATGAGAATCATAACCGTATCCTATTATCATTGTATTATCCTAATATTTATAATATAAAAATTATACTAAAATGATTATATTTGTCAAATTTATTAATTATTATAGAAATATTTTTAAATTAATATAATAAAGCATTTTACAAATAATTATTTAATCGATTTTTAATTAAGTTATTGATAAATTTAATAATTTATATTAAAATTATGTAAACTTAACTATTAGTCATTTTTTTAATTGGAGATATTGTGTTGATTAAAAATATAAAAACTGTTTTAATAATTTTATCGTTTTTCTGCTCGATAATTTATGCGAAAGAAAAAAAATATAACGAAAAAACTTATATAAGAAACGAAGAAGAAGCAAAAGCCGCTTATAGTTTGGCGTTATTCTATAAAGAAAGAGCTTTAGCTTCAAAAATTCCGACTGAAGGATCTATTGAAGATTTGGAAAAAGCGAAAGTTATTTTAGAAGAAGTTTTAAAATATATTAATAATAACGAAATAAATATTACTTTAGCGGAAACTCATGAAGCTTTGGGAGAATATGACGAAAGTTCCGCAATATACGATAAATTAATTTCTGAAAATCCCGATGATGTTTATTTGCTTATAAAAGCTGCAGAAAGAAATATATTTTTAATGGGCGATTACGGAAAAGCAAAATATTATCTTGATAGCGCTTATGAGATTGACTCTTTTAATAACGATATTCTTATATTATTAGGATTTATTTATTATAGCGAAAGAGATTTTGAAAAAGCCGTTTTATATTTTGAAAAAGTTGAGCCGAGCAAGGGAGCGAGCAATAATTATATGCAATATTATAATTATTATTATGGAATGAGCGAATTTTATTTAAGCAGATTTAAAAAAGCTTTGGGCAGATTAAAAGAAGTTAATATAAAAGGGTTAAATCCCGTAGACAGATATAATACTTTATACGGCATAATAAAAAGTTATCAGGCTTTAGAAAATTATAAAGAAGCTTATTCAAATAGTTTAGCGACTAAAGACGCTCCCGAATTGAGTTTATTTTTAAGTTTTATGGCGAATGATTATAACGAAGAATTATTTTCTGAAATAGATATGTCTGACGCGCCAAAAATTTTATCGATAATATTAACGGCTAAAAATGAAGGCTATAGCAACGCTTTAAATATTATAGAAACGGGTTTAGACAGAAGAGATATAGATTTAGATATAATTCAAACTTATTACAAACTTATTAATGAAGTCGGAGATATTGAAGATAAAATTAACGCCGAAATGGACACAATCTCTTTTTATGTCGCCCTTAAAAACATAGACACATTGCCTAATCATATAGATAAATTAATCGAATACGATAAAACGGAAAAATTTAATAATTTATATTTGCAAGCGGCGGCGGAGTTTAGAAATCAAAACGATTTTGAATCTGCAAAAGAAATGCTTAATAAATATATTTCTTTAACAAATAAAGCCATATTAGAAAATGAATTAGTTTCTTTAGTTCTTACGGCGATTGATATAAAAGAATACGATTTGGCTTTAAATTCTATTAATAAATTTGAAAAAGAAAAATATTCTTATAGTTATTTAAGAGCTTATGTTAATTTGCATAAAAATGAAATTGAAAAAGCGAATCAATTTTTAAACGAAGATTTAATATATTTTAGAAATAATAAATCGAATACAAACGAGTATAGATTAAATATTCCTTATATAACCGCAATGTCAGTATCGAATACAAACTCCGTTATGGAATATGTTAATTTTATTTATTCAAGTAATACGAATTCGGCTAATAACATAAATAGCATGGCTTGGGTTTTGATATATTTAGAAATTGATATTGACAGAGGAATAGAGCTTGCTAAAAATGCCATAAAAAAAGAATCTAAATCTCCTCATTATTTGGATACTTTGGGTTTTGGATATTATAAAAAGAAAAATTATGACGGCGCTTTGAAACAACTTCTTAAAGCTGCTTTATATGTTGACGATAATTCTAAAGCGGAAATATATTTGCATATTGCGGACGCTTATTATGATAAAAACGATTTGAAGAACGCTTTAAAATATTATAGAAAATCAATTTCTTCTTTGTATAAAGATTTTATTTTTATTAATTTTGAAGAGGATAGAATAAAAAAGAGAATAGAGTTTATAAATAATAAATTAAAAAATTAAAAATATTTTAGGAGAAAAAATAAAATGATAAAAAGGACATTATTATATTTATTTGCATTTGCATTTTTAATTCAAAATATATTCGCTCAAAACGAAGAAAATATTATTAAAGAAGCTTTTGATAGATTTTCAAAATCTCCTTTTACTTCAATATATTCTTCAGGCGGCGCTTTTTACAGCGGAGACGATGTAGACCAAATGCCTTTGCTTATTAATTATTATATGAATGGAACGAGCAAATATATAAGCGCGGTTGACGGACTTTTTGGAGGCGCAATAATGAACGCTCAAGTTATTAAAAATCAATTAACTTTGAATGTCCCCGAAGAAGAGCCTATAAAAGACAATTTTAATAATTTTTCTTTGGAAGCTCCAATAATGCGTTTTCCAAAAGTTTATGCCGATATATTAGATTATAAATTTATAGATTTGGATAAAAAAATATTAAGCAGTAATTTAACATTAGGAAAAAATTGGCATACTCTAAAAATAGGATATGCAGACAGAGTCGACACAATAATATTTTCGGCTTCAACTTACAGAATAAGAAATATTTCAATCGCTTTTATGAATAATTTAATCGATATAACTTTAGGTTCTTATACTACAATTAATAATATTCCTTACCCGAAAGAATTTATAATAAAAAGCAAAACCGATAAAAGAGAATTGCGTTATAATATAACGAATGTTTTGGCGGGAGAGAATGCAAAAAGAGAAGCGAAAAAATTAGGTTGGTAGAAATTTAAATTTTTATTTATATGTATGAAGAATATTTTAATTTTTTAAATATAGATTATCAAAAAAGAATAGCTTTGATAAAATACGCTTCTTTAGTTATAGATTATAATAAAAATATAAATATAACGGGAGCTAAAAATATTGAAGATTTTATTAAAGAGCATATTGTAGATTCTCTTCTTGCTTTTGATTTATTTAAAAATTATGACAATATTATCGATATTGGTTCAGGCGCTGGACTTCCTTCAATTCCTCTTTCTATAATTTACGATAATAAAAAATTTGTTTTATGCGAATCAAAAAATAAAAAAGCCGACTTTCTTAAATTGGCAAAAAAAGAAATTTGTTTAAATAATATAGAAATAAAATGCGTTAATGTTTATGAAATAAAAGAAAAATACGACACAATCGTAGCGAGAGCTTTTTCTGATATAAAAACTTTATTAAAAATATTTAACAAATTAAAAAATAAAAATTCTGTTTTGCTTGCTTATAAAGGCAAATTAAATAAAATAAACGAAGAGATTGAAGAAATTAAAGATATTAAAAAATATAATATTGAAATAAAAAAATTAAATAACGAAGATAAAGAAAGAAATATTATTATTATTAAAGAAAATTAAAAAGGATTCATAATGCTTTATATTGCGGCAAGAGATATTGGAAATTATAAAGACAATACGGAAAGGTTAAAAGAAATTCTTATAAAAAGCGATATAATATTAGCGGAAAGTTTCAGAGAAGCGACAACTCTTTTTAAGATTTTAAATATAAATATTGAAAGAGAAAAATTAATCGAATTTAGCGAACACACGAATAAATCAAAAGAAATATACGAGATAGTAGAAAAAATATTAAACTGTAAAATTGCAACTTTAATAAGCGATTGCGGAACTCCGATTTTGGAAGACCCTGGAAAAATATTGCTTGAATATTGTTATTCAAATAATGTAAAAGTTAAGCCAATTCCTGGAGTAAGCAGTATAACCGCCGCAATAATGTGCTTGCCTTTTAATTTTAAAGAATTTTATTATGCGGGTTTGCTTTCGCGAGACGATAAAGAGAGAGAAAGAAAATTAATATATTTAAAAAAATTAAATATTCCAATTATAATTTTAGATACGCCTTATAGAATGAATAAAGTATTAAACGCTATTAAAAAAGTTTATTCAAAAAATAAAATAATCGGGCTTTGTTTGGATTTAACTACCGATAAAGAAGAGATAATAATAGACGAAATTGTAAATATATGCGAAAGATTTAATAAATCGGAAGATAAGAATAAAAGAGAATTTGTTATTGTTATAAGTTAAATTATTTTTTATAGGCCCCTTATAATAGGCAAACTGGCGCCCAATTCGATTGACTTACCGTTGCTTCCTTCCGAACCTGGCGGATTCATCAGGAATTGCCGCAGAAGCCCATTATAAGAGATATAAAATATTTATTATTGTTTATCGCTTAACGGAGAGAGTGGGATTCGAACCCACGATACTGTTACATATACGCGACTTCCAATCGCGCTCCTTCAACCGCTCGGACATCTCTCCAACCGTGCCTAAGAAGACTTGAACTTCCAACCTCCAGAACCGCAATCTGACGCTCTATCCAATTGAGCTATAGGCACATAAACATTTTATACAATATAACATAATTACTCTTTTTTTGCAAATGTATAACTATATTCAAATATTTATATTAAAATAAAAAACGGACGAAGATAATTCTCCGCCCGCTTTATAAAATTTTAAAAGTCTTGCAAATTTAATTAAGCCTTTCTTCCAAATCTAAGTCCTAATTCTAAACCTATATCAAAGCTTCCATAAAATTCTTTTTTGTCGCCTATTGGTATAAGTTGAGCTTTCATAATATCGTATTCCAAATATAAGCCGATATTAAAAGCAAAACTTTCGGTTAAAAATATTGAATAACCTAAAGTTCCTTTAACATAGCCTATAATCATTGGATTAATTAAATTTTTTATATCGCTTCTACTCAATTTTATAGATTCTTTTTCGCTGCCAATTTGAACGGTTTCTTTTCCGCCTCCAAGAGGAATTTTAATTCCTCCGCCTATTCCGATTGCAAATTTTCCAAAATTGAATTTAGGCAATAAACCGATTTGCAAACTGTCGAATCTGTATGAGAAAGAAGCTCTTCCTCCGCCAGTAAGCCCTAAAGAACTTGCATCTACGGAATTGGCAAAAGTATCGCGAGAATATCCTATTTCAGCCAACATGCTTATTCCAAAGCCGCTTGAAAATCGATGAAGTCGTCCGAATTGAGCGGAAACTCCAGCATCAAGTCCTAATTCTCCTTTTGCTCCAGCGTTATCTTTAAGAAGCTTTGGCGGAACTCCAATACTTAATCCCGCTTTCCCGTTGAGTATAAACTCAAAACTGCTCTCTGCAAATGCCGATACTACAAATACCATAGACATTGCAACTACTAAAAATAGTTTTTTAAAAGTTTTCATTAATTAAAAACCTCCTTGATAAATTAAATTTTTTTATAATTAATGAGAGAATCCACTCGTCATTTTATTTATAATTATTAATATAGTAAATTATTAATATACTTATTTTAAAAATATGTCAAGAGTTTAATTTAAAATATTTATAAAAATATATTGCATAATTATAATGTATTTTTATCATTTTATTTATATTTATTATGTTCTTTTTTTTTTTACTGACAAAAAAGAACCAAAAAATTATTATTTTTTTTATAAAAAATATACGAAGCTAAGCTAAAAGCCCACTCCTATAGGGACGCCTATGGCGAGAGTTAAGCCCGCTTTCGGTGAAAACATTAACAATCGGAGCTTAAAGTTCAACATTTTACGGGGTGGTTTATTTATTTTAAATTTCTATATATTTAACAATGAGAATTATATTTTATTGAAGCTGAATTTATTAACTTTATTTAAATTCTTTATTTTTCTTAATTTTGTTGTCATTGCAAATGGACTTGTTGGCGTGGCAATACAAAATTAATAAAATTCTATTTTAAAATTTAACTTTATTAAGAGTAGATTGTTTGGCTTTTGCCAGACTTTTTCGTATAAGGGCTTTGCAATGACAGGTAAAATAAAAAGTTGAAAGGATGATAAAAAAATATTTAACTTTTTAAAAAAGTTTATTATCTTATTAATAGATTATAAAGAATAAATTTATTGGAATTATGATTAATATTTAATTTATAAAAATTATTATGATTTGAGTTTAAACTTATAAAATTGTAATCCGATAAATTAAATATATAAAGATAAAAAATCGATTAATGAATTTGACATTTTTTTTAATTTTATGTATAATTAATC
>ERZ857984.159-NODE-159-length-95244-cov-26.256122_pt1 | contig 95244 bp, 90 predicted proteins | sample MGYA00519914_ERZ857984 | MGnify/ENA primary metagenome ERZ857984 (study PRJEB31778, sample SAMEA3449417) | human gut metagenome | biome: human gut; feature: human-associated habitat; material: faeces | place: United Kingdom | collected 2010/2012 ...
GCAGTCATATGTATTAGGTGGGAGAAACCACCCTTTACATATTAACTCTTGGTTGGAGATGGAATTGCTTTCCCCTTGCAGCTCGTCGTCTTTACTCAATCTCGCGTAAAGGGCGGTAACGGGGTTTGTTTGGGTGGTCTGTCTTAACATGGTTTCCTCCATTTCCGACAGCCGCCCCGCTATTCCGTACCTTTATCATACCACACGGGGCGGCTGCCTGTATAGCCTTTTCCGCTACTTTATCGCCCGTCAAATTGCCGGTTTTTGTGAAGCTGCGGTTTCCGCTTCCAATACCCGCGCCATTTTATCGGCTGCGGTGGCGGTGGTATCTTTCTTGAAAAAGCCGGACACGACAAGGACGGAGTTGCCTATGCGTACTTCCGTCACGCAGTCGGGGCGGCGGTCTTTGGTGCGCCGTGGCCTTGCGGAAGTTCTCGCCCGCAAGCAGGATAGGGGCGCACATTTCCAGCAGGCGGTCATAGATACGGGCGTGGGGCGTGTCCTGCGGGCGCTGCAATTCTTCAAGGGAAAGGTTTGTGGTGACGATAAGCGGCCTGCCGCTGCGGTAGCGGCTGTCCACGATGTTGTAAACCTGTTCCAGCCCGTATTCCGTGCCGCGCTCCATGCCGAAATCGTCAAGGATAAGCAGCGGGTAACGGCAAAGGCGGGAGATGTATTCGTTCCTGCCCTCAAAGCTGGCGGCAAGGTCGTTTAGGATAAGGGCAAAGTTCGTCATGCGGACAGGTATCTCTTTCTCCATGAGGGCGTTGGCGATACAGGCGGCAAGGTAGCTCTTGCCCGTGCCCACGCCTCCCCACAAGAGGTAGCCGATATTCTCCGCTTTCATATCCTCGAAATGTTCCACATAAAAGCGGGCGTGCTTCATCTGCGGGTTTCTGCCGTTGTCGTTTTCAAACGTCCACTCCCGCATGGCCGGGTCGGTAAAGCCCCGCTGTTTCAGCCGGTCAACCGTTTCAAGGCGCTGGCGGCGCGTCCGCTCCGCTTCCTCCCGGTCAAAGCGTTCCTGCTCGCATTGGCAGCGGTGGGGAAAGAGCCGCCCGGCAAATTGCCCCTCGCCCTCCATGCGGAATTGCTTGGGTGTGCGGCACTTGCCGCAGTATAAAAGCCCGTCCTCGCCCGTGTAATCTTCGGGCTGCGGCGTTACCTCTGCCATTTTCAGAATGACGGATTCAAAATCACTGCTCATAAGCTCTCGCCCTCCTTGCATGAGTAGTCGGGGATGCCTTTTTTCGGTGCGGCTTTCGCCTTATCGTCAGCCGCCCATCTGCGGATGGTGGCGGCGTGGCTCTTGTAGGTCTTGCCCGTGGACGCCATATACTCCGACAGGCGCTTGATGTAGCGGTCATAGCTGCCGGGCAGTTCCGTTAGCAGCTCGTCAAACTCCGCGCCGGTCAGAAACACGTTTCGGTATCTGCCCAAAGAGGCGGGCGCGGCCTGTCCCGTTTCTAACTCTCTCTTTCTTTAACTCTATCTCTTTCTCTATCTCTAATATAGGCGGACATTTGTCCGCTCCCTCTATGGGTGGACAAATGTCCACCTGCGCGGCTGGCAGCAGGTTTTCGCGCTGCAAGCGCATACGCTCACGCTTTTTCCGCTCTCCCTCGGTGGAGGACTGGCCGATTAAAAGCTGTATATCGGTCATGTAGTACGCCCCATCGGTCAGCACTTCCACAAGTCCCAGTTCTATGAACACCTTTAAGGCGCGTTCCACTGTGCCGATTTGGTGGCGGGCGTAGGTGGCTATGGTCTGCGGGGTATGGGGTATGCGGTCGTTCAGCATGAGTACGCCGTTGTTTTTCAGCGACATAAGGTACATTTTCATCAATAGGTTGGAGTAAATCAGCCCGTCCTGCATACTCTCCAAAATCACCATTGTTTCGCTGTTGTAGAAGCTGTCCTTGACTTTGAGGTAGTAATAGCGGCGGTTTTCTCCCATTAGCTCACTCTCCTTTGCGTGGGATGGCTTTTGTAGACGTTTTAAGGGCCGTTTTGAGGGGGAAAGGTATAAACACCTTGCCCGCCCTTGAGCGGCGTTTTGAAAGCCTTGATTTTACTGACTTTTTCGAGGGTGCTTTTTCTACGCCCTACCCCTGTTTTTCCGCGCCCACTCCCGGCGGCTGCGTTTCGCCCGGTCTGCGGCGCATTTGGGGCAGTAGCGGGTATTGTGCTTGGGCGGCGAAAAGGGCTTGCCGCACTCTGGGCAAGTCCGCTGCCCTGCGGCGGGCTTGGGGAGCAGGGCGGCGCATAGCTCCTTATCCAGCGGCAGCACGGCAGCGCGGAACCACTTGCATAGCAGGGAGTAGGAAATGCTCTGTACGCAGACGCAAGGCTCGTAGCCGTCGTCCAGCGCGATACAGTTGCCGTGGTCGTAGTTGCAGCACTCATGCACAAGGCGGCGTATGCGGCGGTACTGGGCATAGGTGGCGACGGGGACAGGGTTATCGTTCATGCTCATGCCTCCTTGCCCGCTTCGGCTCCCGGCTCTTTAGGATTTGCTCGGCGTTGCGCTTTACGGTCATAAGCTCGTCAAGGCGGGCGCTCTTTTCCCGGTAATCGTTGTAGGCGGCGTTCTTCTCGGAAACAAGGGCCTCCACCCCGGCTTGGATGGCCTGACGCGACGTGAGCTTCCTGCCGTGGAGCAGTTCGGAAAGCTGGCGCTTTGCGGCTTCGTAAATGATAAAGTCGCTCTCGTTGGCTCGGCGGTAGCTCTCCCGCTTTTTCGGCTTCACGTCCTTCAGCTTGTCTACGACGGGCTTTGTCTGGCGGTAATTGGTAGCTGCGGTGCGGAGGTCGGTCTGCCGCTTCAAACGGGCCTCGCAGTCCTTCAAAACGGCGCGGGCTTCCCGCGCCTCCGCGCTGGCTGCGGTGATGGCCTCGTCCAGCCTGTCAAGGTCGAGCATACCGTTCTCGGTAAGGAAGTTGTGGGTCTGCGCCATCTGTTTGAGGTTGTGGACCGCCGCCCACCTGTCATAGCCCACGCCCTTTTGACGGGCGACTTCTCTATCTACCATGCGCTGTACGCCCTGCGCCTGTTTCAGTTGGTCGAGTATGCCGCGCTTAACAGGGGGCGCGGCGGTCTGCCGGTGGGGTACGTTTTGGGGCATACCGCCCTGCGCTGCGGGAATGTCGCGTTTCACGACAGCCTTTTGACTGTTCTGCTCCAAAACGGCAAGAACAGCGGCGCGGTCAAAGTCGTCGCCCAGCTTACGGGCGGTGATGGGCTTCGCCCTGTCCGGCGTGAGGTAGGATAGGCGGCCCCGGCTCTCCTTGACGGTCACGCCCTGCCGCAGAAGCAAGGTGGCGTATTCTTCATAGCTGGTCGCGGCGGCAAGGGCGCGGCGTATGGTCTGTCGCAGCTTCTCTTTGTCCGTCTCAAACTTGGTGGGCTTGACGGGCTGCCCCTCGGCGGCAAGGGCGGCGTTCTCCTTATCCAGCTTGGCTTGTCCTTTTTTCCGCGCCCAATACTCGCGCTCGGTGACGCGGTTTTTGCTGCTGTGCAGGAGGTCGATTTGATAAAGCCGCTCCCGGTGGCACATCTCCATGACCTCGGCCTTGAAATACTCCATAGCCGCGCCTGTGCAGCGGTGCTTGCACCCGGCCTTTGTGTCGGCGGGCCTGTCCATGTAGGGCAGCGTCGGCACGTCCTCTATCCGCAGGGAATTGATGACGATATGCACATGGATATTGCCACTGTGGTTGTGCCCGTCCGGGTGGGTGCAGACAAGGGCCTGATGGCCGGGGAAATGCTTTGCGGCGTATTCCATGCCCAACTCCTGCGCCCGGTCTACGGTCAGCCCATTGTCGGGCCCGTCCCGTGGGTCAAAGCTGATGATGTAGTGGTGGCTCTTTACGTCCTCGCGCTCCTGGTTTTTGCCATAGCGGAGGTTGGAGCGCATACAGGCAACGGCGAAATCCTCCCCGCCGCAGTTGAGAGTAGAAATGCGGTAGTCCTCCCTCGGCACAAGCCGCCCCGCTTCGTCAAGGGTGGGCTTCATGGTAAACTCGTCATGCTCAAAGGTAAGGTACTGCTCGGCTGCGCCGTAGTCGGCGTTTTTAGAGCTGATGTGCTTGAACGTTGCCAACGGCTTCACCTACTTTTCGCAAGACTTCAAACTTCAAGGCGGCAAGGTCGGAAACGGCGGCGCGTACTTCGGGTGCAAGCTCCCGGTAGGGGCTTCCGTACTCGTTCAGATACCGGGCTATCTGATTGAGGTTGCCGCCGATCCTCCCGTACTCGGCGGTCAGCTTCCCGACAGCGGCAAGCAGTTCATCGTTGACCGGGGAAAGGGTGACAACGGGGCGGATGGTGGTTTTGGTGATGGCCTGCCTTAAAAACTCGGCTTGGCTGATACCATACGGAGCAAGGCGCTCTGTGAAGTCCGCGTATTCCTCGTCGGTCAGCCCCGTCTTGATTACCCGGCTTCGGTGGGGCGTGTTGTAGCGTTTTCTCATAGGCGATTCCTCCTTTCAACCTACAACGGACATTTTTTCGTGAAAACTTGACACCTGTTTAAAAAATATTTTTGCGGCGCGGATATGGGGCCCCCGCGCAAGCCCAGCGAAGCGGGTTGCGTGGGGAGAGGACGAGCGACGGAATGAATGAGCTTTCGGCTTTAGCCGGAAGCGAATGATATACAGTCCGCGAGGACGAAAAGGCGGGTTTGGGGTGGCAACCCCAACAAGATTCCGCAGGAGCAAAATGAGCCGACAGGCGAATTTTGGTACTGCGGTAGAATCTTGCTCTGCCTGCGCGCACTCTGCCCCCGCTATCGTGGCTTTCACTCATTACCCGCTTTCAAAAGGGCGCTTTGTTGCGTTTTTCGCAGTTATTTTGTCTGCTCCCGTCCCGGCGTTTCGTTTTTCTCTCGCTATCCTCAATACAAGAAAACGAAAACTGCCAATCACCCCTCACCCTACAACGGACATTTTTCAGCTTTTGTCCACTCATGCGCGATTTTTTCTTTCACTTTACAACGGACATTTGGGAGAGGAAAAACAAGGAGGGAAATCGAAAAACGTTTAATTTACCTCTACCCCTACTACAATTTGAAACGGGCGTTTTGGTCGCTTCTGCTGTTTTTTCTTTCATCACTACTACGGTGCGGACGGGGGCTTTGGCTAAACAGGGCGCAAAAAAGCCGCAGAATTTTCAAAAATCTCTGCGGCTCTCGGCTCGGCGTTATTCAATTTTTGTTCCCATAATGAAAGGGGAGCGACAGCGTTTTATGCTGTTGCTCCCCTTGTCTGCCTATGTAGCAGGGGCGGGCACACTTGTCATACGGCGGCGCATTTATGCGCCGTTCATCTTGACCGTTGACATGGGCGGCTGGCTCTGCTATCGCATCATTATTTCATGACCATCGTTTTTAGTGTATTGCCTATATCAGCGTCAACGCAAATTGACTGCTCTTTTATTTGCGGCGGGCAAACGGCCTCGCTCAAATTGATGGTCGCGTAGACCGCCTTTCCATTTTCTGCGGTCATTTTCCAAAACGGGTATTTAATAATGACCGGGGTGTTGCCTCCCACGCCAAGTTCCAAGAACAGGATATGCAACTCCTTGTGCCGGCGGATAAAATCCTCATACCGCTGGAAAGCTGCATCCCAGCCATTATCTTGAACGAAGGTATTGTCGCAACGCAGATTCATCGTCATGGGCCGCCCACAAACAGGGCAGCGGGGTATCAGCTCAGAGGGAATACGCATATCGCGCTGCTCTTTCATCATTTGCTTCACGATTTGCTCATTGTCGTAGGTTTTGGAGTGGCAAGGGACGGAACATTGCCAAAGCCCATAGTCCCCTTGCGTATAAAACAGACGCTTTTTATCAAAGCCCACAAGCTGAAATTGGTGGTCAACATTGGTCGTGATAACGAAATAATCCCTATCTTTGACAAGCTCCAACAAATCAGCGTATGCCTGCCCCGGTGCGGGCATATAGCGGTTGTAATAGATGTGGCGGCTCCAATACGCCCAATATTCTTCCAAAGTCTGATACGGGTAGAAGCCCGCATAATACATATCTTGGAAATGGTATTTTGCGATAAAATCCGCAAAGTGCCGCTGGAAGCGTTCGCCGGAATAGTTCAGCCCCGCCGACGCGGACAGGCCGGAACCAGCTCCAATAATAATTGCGTCTGCGTTCTCGATTTCACTTTGTATTCTATTGATTTTTTCCGAGTAAGCCCCGGTAGATGTTGTAGTCGATTTCCTTAAAAACATTGAATATCACCTTTATTTTGCTTGCAGCAGCAGACCGATAACATCTAACTGTATCAACCGCAATTTCAGTCGCCCGCCTGTTTGGAAAACGGAACTCGCCTGTGGAGATACAGCAAAACGCTAACGACTGAACGCCGTTTTGTTCTGCTAAATCCAAGCAGGAGCGATAGCAGGACGCAAGCAGCCTTTCATCTTTCAAAGTCAGTTTTCCGGCTATAATTGGGCCGACGGTGTGCAGAACATAACGGCAAGGAAGATTGTAGCTTTTCGTGATTTTTGCCGTTCCTGTTTTTTCGGCGGCGCCTTGCTGCGACATAAGCTCCGAACATTCAAGCCGAAGCTGCACGCCCGCATAGGTGTGAATGGCGTTGTCAATGCAGCCGTGGCAAGGGACAAAGCAGCCAAGCATTTGACTATTTGCGGCGTTTACAATCGCGTCCGCCGCAAGGGTCGTAATATCCCCCCGCCAGAGGTACAGCTCACTTTCTATGGGAGATAAATCCTCCAACCGCGTAATGCCCTTTTCCGCGATTACCTCCTGTAAGTATTTGTCCTGCACTTTGATAAACTCGGCGTTCGCAGAAACAGGCGGGCGCACGTTCATCAAAGAGCGCAAGAGCCGCCGTTTCTCCTCTGTGCTGCTCGGAACGGAAATATCCCTGTATTCCGCTTTTTCCCCAAGCAGAGCGTTCAGCAGATAGTCAAGCCTTTCTTCCTGTGTCGTCATATCTTTACCGCCTTTCAATCGCACGAACCGGGCATATCTCAAAGCAGTTGCCGCAATGAATACAGTTCTCCTGTCGGATTACGACAGGCTTTTGCATGATGTCAATACACTTTTGCGGACACTTGGAATAACATAGTTTGCAACCGATACACTTATCTGTAACGAAATAGCCGGATTGTTTTTCCTGTGCGCCGCCAAAGGTAAAGGAAGCGCGTTCAATGGGCAGCTTAGAAAGGTCAAACCATTCGCCCGTCCCCGCATAGATTTGAAAAACCGTCAATGCGCTGCGGGATTGCTCGCCGGGATAAATCCTTTTCATATACTCGTTTTTCTCCAAAAGGGCAGGCAACATTTCTTGCCCAAGTTCCCGCGCTTTTCCCTGTATGGAAACCGCAACGCAAGAAAGCGTATCCTCGCCTTTCATAGCGGTAAAGGCAATATCCTCATGGGCTTTTAACCTCTGATAAAAACTTTTGCCCTTTGCCGTAAGAAAATACAGGTTGTTTTCGTCATAGCCCATCATGTCAATGGCGCAGGTAACAGGCCGCCCCTCGTCGTCAACCGTTGCAAAAACGGTGGAGTGGATTTCTTTAACAATGTATTGTAAATAATCTTTCGCTTGCATGGGAAACCTCCTATTCGCTCCCGCCCTTCAAAATCGGAGAAAGGCGCTTATAGAGCAGCATGGTAATCACGCTGACAGCAATTCCATTCAACAGATTAAACGGAAGGGCGTTGAACAAGACAACATCAAGTTTTGTCTTAATAAAGGGGATAAATGCCCCAAAGGACGCAATTACCTGTTCAAGCGGCATAAACATCTCAAACATAGGAAGCAGGATAAAGTAATTTACAATCGCTGCAATAACACCCATTGCCACGCTCGCGGACAGGCAGGAAAGGTAAGCCCCCTTTTTTGTCTTTCGCCTTTTATAAATCAGCCCTGCAACAAAGACATACGCCCCGCCGATAATAAAATTAGCAAGCTCGCCTACGCCGCCCGTCGAGGTTGTAATAAGCTGCAAAGCATTTTTGACAAGCTCAATCATAACGCCCGCCACAGGTCCGAACGCAAACGCGCCAATCAATGCGGGCAAGTCCGACAAATCCATTCGTGCGAAAGCTGGAGATAGCGGAACGGGAAACTCAAAAAAAGCAAGCACAAAGGAAATGGCGGAGAGCATAGCTATCATGGACAGCATACGCACATTTTGTATGGTAGATTTCTTTTTGGTAATCGTTATTGTGTTCATCATTCTCCTGTGAGATATGAGTGGAATTAAGAGGAAGCCCCACAAGTATGACACTTGCGGGGCTTCTCTTGTCATATCCTCTTTCATCCGGCCTTTTACCGTCGGTAACGGAATTGCACCGTTTCGGCTGCTTTGCAGTTCGCAGACTATACTGCCGGTCAGGGATTTCACCTTGCCCCGAAGATATTTTTAGGTTTTGCTTTACAGGGTGTACTCTTTGGGCGGGTTGCCGGAGAAGTCGGCAATTACCGCATGAGCGCCCTCAAGGTAGAACACCTCGAAAATGGGGTTGTCGGCGGTCTGATACTGCCCCTTGACGATGGGGTTGTTCATGCAGCCCTCTTTGACCGTCATGTTGTTTTCAAACACCGCCTTGCCGTTCAGCCTAATCCACGCATAGGCGGGAGAGGAAACGGAAACCTCAATGTAAGGGTTATTCCGAATGTCCTTGTAGACCTCTTTGGTGTTGTTGGTGCAAAACCACAGCTTCCCGTCCTGCTCAAAGCAGAACATAAACGGGCGGCACTTTGCCTTTCCGTCGCGGCCAATGGTCGCAAGGTACTGAACAGGATTTTCCTGCAAAAATTTTACTACTTCATTCATGGTAAGATACCTCCTAAAAATATTCCAAAGCATTTTACTTGCCTTGCACTATAATTGTATTTCCGTAATGCTTCCCTGTAAAGTAAGCACTTTATTGTGGCGTAGTTACCTGTAAGATACTATTAGAACTTGCCGTTCTCGTTTGCCCAAGTAGACGGGTCAGCAATGGTTTCCATTACGTCCCAATGCTCGGCAATTTTTCCATTCTCCACGCGCCACAGGTCATAATAGCTTGTCGGCTCGCCGCCATAAGTTCCCTCGCTAACGGCAAGAACAAAGTTGCCCTGCGCCAAAACCATGTGTACCTCGTCATAAATCATTTCGATACCCGCGTCGGCAAGCGCCGCCAATGCTTCACTCAGCCTGGAAACGCCGTCAGCGATTGCGAAATTATGCTGAATATAAGTATCTCCGTCAAAGTATTCGGGCGTCTTTTCTGCGTTGTTCCCCTGCATAACATCGTACAGGAAGTTTTCAACCAACTCTCTGTTCGCTTCGGTTTTGTCAAGGTCGGTAATTTCCATTGTTCCGTCTGTCTGCGTATGCCCAGAGGGATTAGGCTCTGCGACAAAAGCAAGGTTATCCCAATGCTCGGCAATCAGCCCGTTTTCAAAACGGAAGATGTCAAAGTCGACCTGTTCGCCTGCGCCCGCAAAATTATAGATGGTGTGCAGAAACACATACTCGCCATCTTCAAACGCCCGGATGTTTTCAACCGTTGTCTTGACTTCTGCGGAAGCAAGGTATTCGACTGAGCCGATAAAAGCGTCCCGCCCAGTGCCATAAGCAAGATTGTGCTGGATGTAATCCTCTGTGAGCAGGGACGCCGCAACAGAGGTATCGCCGGAAGCAAAGCTATTGATAAGGGACAACGCTTTTTCGATGTTGCTTTCTTCCTGTGGTGCAGAAGTTGTCTGCTGCTGTTGTGATGTTTCAGCGTTTGAGGGAGCTTGCGACGGAGTGCTTGGATTGCTATTAGAACAACCCGCCAAAGCCGCACCCAAGACAGCTAAAACAAGAAGTGTGGAAATAAGGTTTTCCATTTTGATATTCCTCCTATTGGATATTTTCGTGGTTGGTCTTGACTTTCCCAACTCTCGCTTATATAATGGCGTACAGACCGTTTGTAAAGTAAGCACTTTATTGTGGTGTAGTTGCCAAAAAGAAACTAATAGAAAGGAGTAATCGGAAATGGAAGTTTTATTACCCGCTTGTCCTGTTGAAACAACGCTTATGCTGATAGGCGATAAGTGGAAAGTCTTGATATTGCGCGATTTAATGGCAGGAAAAAAGCGTTTTGGGGAACTAAAAAAATCCATTGGGAGCGTAACGCAAAAGGTGTTGACCGCACAATTGCGCGATATGGAAGAAAAGGGGCTTGTAAACCGCAAGGTGTATGCGGAAGTCCCGCCGCGCGTGGAGTACACGTTGACGGAATTGGGGTACAGTCTGAAGCCCATTTTGGACGCAATGTGGGACTGGGGCGAGGGATATAAGGCGAAAAACAGCTAAAGAAATTGGAGCGGACGATTTGTCTGCTCCAATTTCTTTGGAATAGCGGGGTGGCTGTCCTTGTTTGTATTTTGTTTTATTAATAGAGGCGAAAATAGCAAAGCAACAGGGCGAAGTATTCAGACCTCGCCCTGCTGTTTATAATCTGCAAAGAAATTGTAAGCGTGAGTTGTTGGAGACCATCCCTTATTTTGTGTAAACCTCCATTAGGGTGTAGAATGGGAGCACCATAATGGAGGTAAAACATATGGCAAGGAAGAACCGAACCCCTGAGGAAAACGAACGACGCGCAAAGATTCGTGAACTGCTGCAAACAAGCAACATCAGCAGCATGGATGACATCCAGAATCTGTTCAAGGAAACGATTGCTGAGTTCATGGAGAACGACCTTGAGGCGGAGCTGGACGACGAGCTTGGCTACAGCAAGTACGATTACAAAAGCAAGGAAACGGATAACAGCCGTAACGGGCGCAGCAGCAAGACATTGCGCAGCAGCAAGACATTGCGCAGCAGCAAGACATTGCGCAGCAGCTTCGGAGATGTTGACGTTTCCGTACCCCGAGACCGCAAGGGCGAATTTGAACCGCAGGTTTTGAAGAAGAATCAAACAAGCATAAGTCAGGACATCGAGGAAAAGATCATATCGATGTATGCCAAAGGCATGACCACCGGGGATATCGAAACACACATACAGGATATCTACGGCATAGAAGTCTCGGATACAACGATCAGCCGTATTACGGACAAGATACTGCCCGTAGCAAAAGAATGGCAGCAACGACCGCTGGAAGCGGTTTACGCAGTGGTATTCCTTGACGCCATCCACTACCATGTACGCAGCGAAGGGCAAATCGTAAAGAAGGCAGTATACATAGCCATCGGGATTGATTTGGACGGCAGGAAGGACGTCCTCGGTATGTGGGTCGGAGAAAACGAAAGCGCCAAGTTCTGGGCAACAGTGCTAAATGGCCTTAAGAACCGCGGCGTCGAGGATATCTTTATTGCCTGCACAGATAATCTGACAGGCTTCTCGGCCGCTATTGAGGCAGTATTTCCGCGCACTGAGATACAGAACTGCATTATTCACCAGCTGCGCAATTCAAGCAAATATGTCTCCTACAAGGATTTGAAAGCCCTCATGGCCGATTTGAAAGCCATATATGCAGCCGTGGATGAACCGTCGGCATTAGAGGCGCTGGATTCATTCGCCGGTCGCTGGGACAGGAAGTATCCCAAGATATCGCAGTCCTGGCGTGACAACTGGCCCAATCTGAGTACTTACTTCAAGTATCCACAGGAGGTCAGACGGCTGATCTATACGACCAACGCAATCGAGGGCTTCAACCGTCAGCTGCGTAAGGTCACCAAGTCCAAATCGGTGTTTCCGACGGATGACAGTTTGTTCAAAATGCTGTATCTGGCGATGATAGACATTACGAGAAAATGGACGGGCAGGCGGCAGGACTGGAGCTTGATCCACGCCCAGATGGCGGTATTCTTCGCCGACCGGATGCCCGAGTAACACCGTCGGTGCCGGACGTCAAGGGTAAACCATTCGCCGCCCTTGACATCCGTCCACGCCGGCGTTATCTTGAAGAAAAGGCGACACCGGATGGAATCGCTGCCGCCAATCAATATTTTGCCCCGTCTACTCCGGTATTTGGAGTTTACACAGAATTTGGGATTCACCCAGTTGTTGGTGTAGTATCCTTAACTATGTGATACTCCCGTTTCCATACATAAAGATATTGCTTCTCTTTCAATCAATTTTGCCGATAAAAGGGAAATGTACTAAAACTCTTACCATGCCGGCGAACAACGTTCAAATCCCTTGTTTTGCGGGGATTTTTGACTTCGCTTTTTTACATATAACCCCGCGTTTTTTATTAGACTCAACCTGAAGGATGTTTTGCTGCTCAGTTTTGATTACAGTTAACTTACGCATTACAACAATTCATCTAATTCTCCTTGGCTGTAATAGAGTCTGTGGAGTTTAGATTCTTAGAGTGGAAAGCCAGCATTGAATTCCATGCCATATGGTAGACTATGCTAAGCAGTATTGATTGCGTCGTCCATGCTATATAGCCCAGGAACAAACCGCCTACAAATGCAGATACAGCGATCCTAACCGCAGCCTTCCCAGTACCATAACTTAGCATATGCATCAGCCCAAACAGCAATGCTGAAATAATTATAGCTCCATTTAACGAAATATAATCGATCCTTACGTTTAATCCCGGTATGGTCAGTAGTAGCGGAAGTATTAACCCCCTAAAAGCGATCTCCTCAAATATGGGATACATAACTATGCCTTTAAATTTGCCGTGAAAACCCACAAAACGCAAGGGAACATATCTTGGCACTATGAGGAGAATGGCAATGGGAATGATTATATAAACTATTGCGATTTGATCAAGTGACTGCGGAATTTTAAAAACATAACTGTCCTTTATCAGGAAAGCGCATAGCAGCATAATAGCGGCCCAGGGGTACACCGTATAGCTTTCCATTTCCTTTTTAGTCGTTTTTAACAGAAGATACAAAGCAGGTAGAGAAATAAAAATAAGCAGAACGATAACGATATTGATTAACATGATATACAACTCCTTTTATATTGTTAATGATATATTTGATAAAGCGTCAAATATATCGCTATGGGTTATAATTACAGTTATGCGTCCATGTTTATGTCTGTTGAGATAATCGGTAAGCAGTCTAACACACTCCGCGTCAATATATGCCTCGGGTTCGTCGAGCATGACGAATTCGCGGCAACCCATTAATACAGCAGCCATATTTACCTTCTTTCGCTGACCCGATGACAGCTCGCTAAGCCTTGTATTCCAAAACAGCGAAATATTCTTCATTGAACTGGCGTTTTCTAATATATTATGCAGTTCAGGCTCTGTGACAATCAAATTATCATGCATGCTCTCAAATGTAATATCACCGTTATACAACGAAAACATCTCACTTACAGTGATATCCCAGTTTAATGGCTCCTGCGCAAGGTATGTTATATGATTGCGCAGCAACTCAACATCCAGATCGGTTATATCTACTCCATCATATGCAATTCGCCCCTTTTCACACTTATATAATCCTAAAATCAGGTTAATTATGGTGGTTTTGCCTCTCCCATTTGAGCCCTTGATTATAAGCACATCACCAAGCCTGAGCGTAATATCTGGGTAGGTTATAGTATTTTTACCGTCAAATGAAAACATTAATTTTTTTATAGTAATTTTCTGAATCGTTCCATTGATATCCATTGTTCCGGATTTCTCAGATTGAATACTGTTAAGCTCGTCCATTCTAGCGATGGACGCCTTGCACTCGCTGTACTGGACGCTAAGATTAACATAATACCTAACAGATGATATCATCATCCCATATAACGACAATGTAATGGTAAGTTGGCCTATCGTAATCGAATTTTCGGAAAATAAGTAAACTCCGAAGAAAAGAAAAAGTATTTGAATAATCACTGTAATGATGTTATCTAGGGACTGGAATTTGAATATGTTACGAAAATGGCTTATCACAGTATTAAATAACTTAGAAAAGAAGCCCTCAAATATTGCTTCTACCTTACTATACATATTATTGCATTTTATCGTATATGCGTTATTTACCTGCTCGGTTATATTGGTCGAGTATTTTACCCGCGTTTCTTTTAGCTTTGTTCCGGATTTATATATTTTTTTCATATATCTGAGAAGCAGCAATACATACGGCGGAAGACTGGCGGCCGCGGTCGCAAAGAAAAAGGGATGTATACTGAATAATGCCAGCAGCGTAACGGCTGCCACAAGAAGATTTTTGAAAACATAATCAAAATTAGCGACTAAGAACTTGACAATACTGGATATATCGTTATGTATGCGCTGTGACAGATATATGGAATTAAATGACTTTAATTTTAAATAATCTACCCTAAGCGAGTTTTGCAACACAGAGTTTTCAAGCTCAAAAGTCATCTGGGTTTCTATAGCCGTTTTTTTGAGATTCAAAAAATATACTGAAACAATATTTATTGCGCCGATTAACACCATAAGCGCCACGCTGAAATATGTGTCATTAAACCTGCCCGTAACAAGCAGGTCAATTATATTTGCATTAATGAACTTTGTGGCAAGCACACATACTTCACAAAGAGCCGATATGACTATCAGCAAAATTAGAATGTATTTATGATTTTTGAATAATAGCTTAAAATAATTCACAAACGCATCCTCATCGTTCAAATCGGTAATCCACACTAAAATCCGGCGTTCCAACAAAGACCTCGTATATAAGAAACTTCTGTTCGCAATCTATATTCAGAAATTTGAAGAATGCATTGTCTAAAAAACCGCCGGAAGCTATCGCACCAAGAGACATTCCCGTAGAAGTTAAGTATATATTCTGCACTGCGTGGCCTGCTTCCAAGTGCATAAATCTATAACCTCTGTTACCATCATATTTATATCCTGTGTATTTCATATCGCCAACAATATGTATTGAAAATGCAACGTTTGCAGTTAGGGAGAGCGAGGTGGTTAGATTGCTATATTCATCATAAATAAAATTTTTGCGAATGATATTCAAGCAGTGCCTAATAGGGTTATATAAATATATGCCATTGGCAATGCCGTCAACATTCAAGACAACAACATAAAACATTAATGAACATATACCGCCTGCAGTTGGAAAAGCATATAGATTCATACGGGTATGTTCTTTGGTTTCATTATAGTGTCCATTTATCCCAAAGCTAAAATACAGTAAATTGGAAAAAACCTTGCCCGATACCGGCTCATCCGCAAACGCTCGGACACTCCTGCGTTTTAGCAGCACACTGGGAAGGGATTCATCTAAGAAAAACGATTCATCCGGATGGCTTAGAGCAACGGCAGATTCCGATACAAAATTTTCATTTTGATACAAATGTACGCGAAATCTATCATCCCTCAAAGCATTGTCTATTCCAGTGGATATATTGATAGCATTGACCTCGTTCAACGAAGAATTATCGTGAAAGAACTCGTGAACAGGAATGCCGTTGATTGTCTTATATACCAATGAATAATCAAATCGCTTTTGTTTGTCCACCTTAAATTACCTCCTATCCAGATAAAAATCCTGTTATATCAGTTTTGAGTTCTCATTTCATGCTGACCGCATACACAATTTCTAAATCTACTAAGATTGAATCTGTCTAAAATACCGAAATTAAAGTCATACCGCAAAATAAATCCCAGTGTTTTCAGACGCCGGTTCGCGGAAGGCCATATAAATGAAGACAGCTCGTTTACAACCATGGCGTAGCTCAACAAAGCGTTGGCAGGATTGTTTATAATACTAAACCCATTGGCGCCATTGTTAAGCTCAGAGATTCCGTTTCTAACGGCGCATTCAATGCATGGTGTTTGCTCGCCAATACAGAGCGGACCAAGCCACAATGATTGGTCATTGATAGCAACACTAAGAAATGGAATATGATGTCGTAGAGAAATCCTATGAACGTTTTTTGCCAGATCGCCATAATACTCGTTTTGAATTAAGGCAATAATATCAACATCTTCAAAAAGGTCTTCAACATATGTATAATCACAATATTTGTGAAAATAAAGATCTATATTTCCTTTTATATCCCTAAGTCTACTTTTAATATATCTCTCATAATCATCAACGCAGTGGATATGTAGATGCAAAACCACATTTGGATTAGCGATTAGATAATTCATAGCGCTAAATATATGGCCGCAGCATATGGCGTCTATGATAACGATGTTTACAGGTTTATCATAGTGGGGGTTCGCTCGCTTAGGGATAGAGCTGTTGCCATATAGAAAATAGGATTTATCTATCAAAACCAGCACATTCAATGTCACTAGTTTAACAACCATATCCATGAACCCGCCTAAGCCTATCTTATTGGATTGGTCTTTAGGCAGGGCGGAGTAAAGAGAATCAATGGTATTGGGGTAGTACAGCAGATCAAAAATAGGATTCAAGCAGCCTATATTATCACCCTTTAATACATATCTTTTGTTGTACAGTAGGATATCTATATAATCATCCCCCTTGTTTACAATACAGCTATCGTTTAATTTAACAATCGTATTCTTATCCATAAAGCCTCCGCAATAATCTTAGGGGAACGGTATAAACGTACATTCTCTATCAAGCCTTACATTCGTCACACTTTCCACAAAATCATATACATCGTGACTGAATTTCATTGGAAACATACTAGGAAACCAGTTTAAGTCTATTATCTTTACGTTTTTTAACTGACTGCAGTAGCCTTGAGGATTAACGTAGCAAATTATGGGGTCGATCCCGTATTTTTCATGAAGCTTTTTAATTACATCTGTATATGATGCCGTGAATTCGTCCTCTGTGACCCCGTTTGACCCTTTACCAAGATAACTATAAGCATCATATTTTTTTCTTGTTGATATGGCAAAAAACATATCTGAGTAGTCTTCCAATGACGTTAGCGCTCCTTTTGCCTCCATATTATGGGCGGTACTCCTGTAGTGAAACCTAAACTGGTCCAGTTCCTTCACGCAGCTTGCTAACGCCTGGTCCAACGTGAGAGATGAACCCAAACCAATATAAAAGTTATCGTCAATGATACCATAGCCTATAACAACAAAGAAGCCTTCGACTATGGATATGTCAAAGAACTTTATTTCCGATACATACCGGCTATAATTAACGGCCTTCGCAATCCTGTCGGTTTCAATATATTTACCCGGAGATTTAGAAAGGTAATTAAATACAAAGCTTTGCCTCTCTATAAACTCACAAAGTGCATGAATGATGCATTTGTCTGAAGATGTGTGGCTTGCAAGTCCGCATGAATCGATAAACAGATTGCGTTGATTAATTTTTAATACGCTGATTTCCACCACTTCTTTTCTTATAATTGAGTATCCCTTTATAGAGTTCTTTCGAAGCAGACTACCTAAAGATAAAAAATTGTCCCGCTCTATAAATTCCCCTAATGCCGCCAATACCGCGAATTTCCTTTTTATATTTACATTATAGCCTGACACTGAGGTATTTGAGAATGATTTGATTAAAGCTCCCGTTTTGTTCAGCAAAAAATTCTTATCCGTGATGGATAAGCACGCTCTCATGGACAATAAGACTGCATCACTCATAGGTCCCTCCTATACTACCAAGCAGTTTGGTGTTCCGCCCAAATCGTAAAGTATTGAATATTCCATGATAATAGTATTGTTATGTGAGTGCATAATATTATCTTTAAGTGGGATGCAGTTTAACAGGTCGCTCGAAAAACAGCGAACCGTCAATTCACGTTGAAATCCCTTTGTATTAAGCACAGCAACATTCAGGGAAGTAAGCCAACGAGGAAGCGTAGCAGCCTTAGTTTCAACAAAATTAGCCAACGTGCGTTTGGGCAACGTATCCCTTAAACGGCAGACGTACTGGTATACCTCATTATGAATTTCAGGGCTAATTGCGGAATAAGGAGAGTAAGCCGTCTCCAGATTAATCCTTTCAAGAAGCTTAGCTTCATATAATGCCCCTATGAAGGAGTGGTGATATGTGCCACTATAACTTACCCCTGTGGCAATCAGCGTATTTTCATCATTGAACAAAATAACAACAAAGGTAGGAGAATCTAATATACTATTGCAAGCAAATAAAAATATCTGTTGGCTCGCAAAGCCTATAGAATTTATCGTCCTTATCACCACATCATCTATTTCAAGGCTGAATCCTTGTCTTTTATACCAAAACAAAAGCAGTTCATTTTTCTCTATAAGCTCGTTTTTAGCCTTTTGAACCACGCGATTAGAGGACAATCCTGAGGCGCTTCCAGTGGTGTCCATCATGCCAAACGCTTCATTTGCGCCGTAACCAAGATACTCCCGTTTTGTTTTTCCGACAGAGGATGTCAGCAGATTAATATAATCTACATACCCATCGCTTGCGCCGTTAAAGCCTATACGCACCCTTTCTAGATATTCGTTATATGCCTTTAAGTAGGCGATGTCCTTTTTTTTATCTATCGCGCTCTGGGTATAAGGAAGTATCTTTTTGCCGACCTTAATCATCTCCAGAATACCGCAGGAGATGTTAAGATTATCGTTAAAATGATTGTAGTTTAACCGAAGCCGGTTGCCGGAATTTGCAAATAGCATAATTAACACCTAATAGCCATGGCCTTTATTAGCAGCAGGTTGTTTAGATTTAACTTTAAGGCATGAGCGTGTATATTTGGATTAAAAGTATACAGAGCAATCTTACGGACAATACCTTGTGTTTTTATTGAAATCCGTTCAAAAACTCTGCCGATTTCTATGCAGCTTTCAAATAATCCCCCAGCATTATGAAGTAGCACTGTATTTTTTAGGTCGGCGAAGGCATATATGAACGCCTGAAAATCTCTTAATCCACTTAGTTTAACTGCCAGTTCGTCGTTCAAATCACCGTACAAAAAGACCGTCCGCGCCCTTGGCGAATAGTAGTATATCCCGTCCTCATGGCCCACACTTCCTCTCAAAACAACGCAATAGACGGCGATGACATCCTGGCACAAGCAAATATCATCAACGCAGTTAAATACAGTTCTGATAGGCTCGTTGAAATCCGTCAATTTTATTTCCTTAATGTAACTTTCAGGGTTATCTACAAAACATAAAGATGCACGCTCTGATGATATATCCTCTTTTATGTATTCTATAGACGACTGAAAGAACTTACGCATATTGTTTTCTATGCGCTGTGAGTTTCCGCTTATATACCTATCTTCATCAAAACGTTTATTCATAGCAGTCACACAACTCCCAGTGGATGGCATTATCATAAATGAAGCGCCGTTGATTAAAATCATAATATTTGACGCCAGTTATGTTATAATTATCACTTATGGTTAAATCGCTCAGTATTTCGTTAACCAAGGGCATCGCCATATAAGGCGTTATAATATTTTTAACATTGAACACAGGGGTTCTGTTATATATTAAGTCCATAATTGTCTGGAATGAAGCGCCGCTCTGAAGTTTGGAAGCACACCTTAAAGAACTTTCCAGATGAGAGAAAAAGCACTGCGGACAGGGATTATACCATTCTCTTTTATAGTAGTTCGAAAAGTACACCATATTATTATAACTAAACACCATTCTTGAGAGCAGGTTATGCTGTCTGACCTTTTCAGTGATCTGAGCTAAGGCTTTTAAATTGAATGGGTTTAGAAAGAAAATGAATAGATCATTTTCTTTGCCATTCCAGCAACAATCCTGGAATCCGTCGTAATCTATAAGGCTATTCTGCTGCAAGGCATACGCGACCCCGAGACTGTTATTTTTAATGCTTTCCAGTGCTATAGCATCGTTTGAAAAGATTTGCACATTATTAAACTGTGTATTCTTCTCAATAACCTTCTCCATAAGCTTATTATCAAGTAAAAATTTAGTCGCCGGGTCAATATCATCGCCAAAATAATGACCAAGCATTTGTGAAGAAACATTATAATCCTTATGTTCATCTAAAAACAGAAAAAACCGCACCATTCGTTCATCTGTCAAAATGGTTATATTTAAATTGTTCTGTACAACCGAGTATTCATCTAGCCTGGCTATTATAAAAGGGGCAATCCTATACATTTCCTCCACGCGCATGATTAATCCTCCAGACTTCATTAAGAAAGCAATGACTCTATTACAGGCTCCAGTTGTCCAGCAATATTAACTAAAAACAACCTGTCAAAAAGCAGGTTGTTTCAGCTTATAGTATGATTTGTTCAACTTCAACCGCGCTATCCGCGCCACCGCCACCACAGCAACAGGAACAGCACAGAGTGATATTATCATTGGGTGTAACATCAAAATTGTTACTACTTGATGATAAACCAAATCCGGCTCCATTCAACATGCCATCGGTCTCATCGCCTACTGAAGCTTTAATAATAACAGTAACGCCTCCACCTTTATTCTCGTCCATAATCACACCTCCTTTCATTAAATAATGTAAACTATAACTAAAACCAACTAAAGCCTGTAATTTACAAATATGTATTTAACAAGTTTACTTATGTATTGATAATATATATGCTATTAACTGGTGTGTCAAGGGCTTAAAAAGATTATATATAAACTTTTTGCAGCAGTGTCAGACATGGATGATACATTTGATCCAAGCAAGTTGTCAAGTGAAGGGTGGAAATTATCGTTGAATTACACCCCCGAAGTTTGGACAAGAGAGCCAATGAATGGAGAATATTATGGGACATGAGGTATACACAAAAGAAGTAAAATCGGCAGTGTTATAATATATTTTATCTAGACATGGCAGAGGAAGCAGTAGAGGGGAGTGTAATATCCGCAACACCGGTAGACAATCGGATAACTCGTATGGGATACACGGAGAAACTGGACTTTGGCCGAAGTCTTTAGGGCAGACAGAAAGGCCTGGATGGCGAATTCCGCTTAAAGGTGATACAATTCAAGCATGAGTATAATATGTTCTGCATACGGACCGCTGCCATTTTCAGTCTGGATAACCGTGCGCTGATGGAATAAAAGATTCCTGGAAGAAGGCACACAAGGCTCAATGAAAAAGGATACTGAGTCGTCGCCCAAGGAAAGGAAACAGTCTGAACTGGGGCATGAGAACCGGCAGTTGACAGAGGAAAACCTCCTGGTATTTTACCTCCAGATTTGTTGTTTCGATGTAATGTAAGCGTGGGTTTTGGTGTGGTATCCTTAACTATGGGAAACTCCTTGCTCCAATTTAGAAACTGTTTGGCGCACCACATTCAGCTTGATAGCAAACTCTTGTTGCGAAATCCCTTTTGATTTTCTGATTGATTTAATATTTTTATTTAGCATTAGGGATAACCTCCTTCCTTGCCACAATTATATGAAGATTTGCCCGTTGCTACAAGCAACGGAAATTAACATTACGTTATTTTATCTTATCGGCATGCAATGTTTTCAAACTTTTTTCTTTTTCCGTCTGTCAACGGGCTTTTCTGACCTTGTGGTATCAGCCGCATAAACATGATAATTATAACATACTTCTGTGAACTTTTCTGCCTTGTGCTGTACGGAATAGCGGCGGGGCGGCTGTTCTTGTATGTTGTTTGTGTTCTGCTTCTTTATTAACCTTGTGCATTGCGCCGGGGTTGTCATTGCCATACCCCTCAAGGAGATTGATAACTCCCCATACGCCAAGCCCTGCTCCAAGTGCGATTACCAGTGTCTGCAATACTCCGACTGCCGAATTGAAAAATGCGATAACTAAGCCTCCTTCAAAATTTTTGGGTTGTGGTGCGATATATATATAAACAAAGCCTTTCGGCTTCGGCTGGACAGAAGAAATTCCCATAGCACAAGGCTTTTGGGCATAAGAAAAGCCCGCTGTTTGGGTGGGTCTAAACAGCGGGCAGCTCGGGCGGTTCGTCTGAAAGGTCGATTTCCATAACCTCAAACGTATCGTTCGGTTTCAGTTTCAGTTTTGTGGACAGATATTTTTCAATATCAAAGGTATGCCTTTTGTCAGAATCCGCAAGATAGCGGTAGTTCGGATGCTTGGTTATATCGTACTTCGAGGAAAGGAAAGGGCGCTCGCCGCGGACTTGTAAAATACACTTCGCTCCGTCCATTACGGCGATTTCGTCCACCGACATAAGCTCACGCCCGAGTTTTTGAAAATTCTGGCCGTGGGATTCCTGATTCCCCTTAGTGACAGAAGTGTTGTACATATCCACCGTTTCCTTGCCGAGCATCTTGGAAATTTCCTCAAGTGTGGTCTTTTCTTTGCCGCCGAGAAATAAGGTGGTGTCCATGTTGCCAACGATGGTGTCGGCGTTGTCCTTGTAGATACTTTTTAACTGCGATTGCGCCTGCAAGATAACGCAAGCCGAGATTTCACGGCTTCGGATGGTGGCGATGAGTTTCTCAAACTTCGGTATCATGCCAATATTGGCAAATTCATCTAAAAGACAGCGCGCATGGACAGGCAAGCGACCGCCAAAGTCGTTGTCGGCGCGGTCACAGAGCAGGTTGAAAAGTTGGGAATATGCAAGTGCTACGATGAAATTGAAGCTGTCATCGGTATCTGAAATGATGACAAACAGAGCGGTTTTCTGCTTAACGACTTCCTCCTGCTTGGTCTTTGGATTGTATTTCTTGTAGCCGCCGAGATTGTCAAGCTCCAATTCGTCCTCGCTCATCATCTCCCGAACCTCGGCAATGTCGAACGGTGAAAGCCTTGCACCGCAGGAAATGAGGATGCTTTTAGCCGTTTTGCCAGAAACGAATTGTCAAGGACTTTTTAATCAAGTTCACAAAATATTTATATAGTTTGGTAGCAAGAAAGGATGGAACCTGCTCTCTGATTTTAAAACAGGTCTAGGTGATTGAAATATTACTCATTTCTTGATATAATAAAGTAACAGAAAGGGGGGCTCCATATGACTACTAAAGTCAAAAAATCAAGAATGGCAGAAGTTTTTAAAGTTATATTTAGTGGACTATTCGGTGTTATACTTACGATTCTATATCAACATTTCTTAAACCCTCCACAATCATTTGCGTTTATTTACAACGGGAATGAAGTACTTGTAACAGAAACTGAGTATGTTGAATTGGTTGAAGAAAATAATAGTTTGAAAAAACAATTGGAAACAATGCAGATTGAGCTTTCATCTCTCCAAACTCAACAGGAGAATCAAAAGTCTGCTCAAGCAATAGAGCAGTTGTTAAAACAAGCTACTGATTATTGGCACAGTTCTGACTATATCCAAGCATTAAGCGTGTTGAAAAATTCTAATATTCAATCGAAAGATATTCAGTTATTATATTTAAAATATTCTACAGAGTATACAGCAAGTTTATTAGTACAGACAGACAATATGATTGCTGAAAAAAGATATGATGATGCTATTTCACTTCTTACTGATGGACAAAGTCTTGTATCCGATCCAGAGAAAATTCAGCATAAAATTAGTGAAATCCGCGACAATGCACCTATAAAGTTGTCGAAATTAAAAATCACATCTTCTCGATTTTTTGATTTACAAGATAGTAAATCATTAGTAGATACAGTCGGAAATAGCTATCCTCAGGAAATCTCTTTACAACATATGCAGAGGGAGATTCTAACTACGGTTATGCTTCGTTTTACCTTGGAAAAAAATATGTTGGATTAGCAGGAACTATTGCTGTTTCTGATGAAAGTGAAGATGTTGGTTTAGAAGGGTGGATTGAAATATATTCAAAAACGGGTGAAGACTACACTAGGCTATATCAATCACCCACATTATACAGAATGTCAACTCCTATTGAATTACCAGAACTCAACTTGTCTAATGCAGACTGGATTGAGATTAGATATTATAATAGTGGAAACTATTTTAGCCTTGCTCGCGGATATCACAGTTTAAGAATTATAATTTCAAATGTAACCCTATATTCCTTGTGAATTGTATGCTACATATTTGTTTTGAAATGGATACAAATTAAAGCCGGGAACTCGTTTTCAGATTCCCGGCTTTTCCCCTGTCATGCAGGTTACATCTGCTGTATCTCGTTTTTCAGCATACGCTTGATTTTATCGTTCATGGTTTCCGTGTTGGTGGTGCTGAAATGCACCCTCTCCCGATAGGTGGTCTTGCCGATTTTCTTTACCAGTGCAGGGCGGTCATGGGGTTGCTTGGCGGTATCGGTGGAAAACCGTTTGACATAGATGAAGGCAGGCCGCCCAAGCCCCTGTTTCACACGTTCAATCAGCCCGATGTTATCAAGCTCCGCCATGAGCTTCACGCCTTTGTTGTGGCCGCAGTTCATGTACTCCTGCAAATCCTCAAGAGTGAAGTAGATGAAAACCCTGTTCTGCTTGTCAAGCCAACCGTTTTTGAGGGATAGCCCCATGCGGTCGAGCATCAGGCCGTAGAGGATTTTGGCGCTGTCGGTCAGCCCCTTGTAACGGTCGTTGGTGAACAGGGCTTTGGGGAAGCGGTAGAACGTGTATTGCTCCGCTTCACAGCCGTAGTAATAATCGTGTGGTATTGACTGCCTGTTCATAGCAGTACCCCCCTTGTTTGGACATAAAAAAGGCACTTCAATTAAGAAATGCCTTTCAGTTTCGCAAGGGCAGAACAGCACGTTCTACCTTTACCGATATTCAGTTTTCAGGTTGTGAAACGGTTGTTGTGGGTAAAAAGGCTTGTTCGTAGCGGTGGTTGTGTAAAATCATATCGCCGTGAAGCCCTGTGTTTAAGCCGTTTTTTCGTTCTTTTGCGTTTTCCTTCTTTATCGGCACTTCTTCAACGAGTGGTACGCCCGCGATATCAGCAAGAAGCGGCGCATCAGCAACAAGATCAAGGGCAACGCGGGCGAGCCGATGGGCCAGCCGCCCTATGGCTACGTCAAGGATCCCGACAATCCGAAACGCTGGATCGTGGGCGAAGAAGCGGCCCAGGTGGTGCGGCGGATTTACAGCATGACCCTGGAGGGCTTCGGGACAGAACAGATCGCGGCGAAGCTGTCTGAGGAACAAATCCTCACGCCGAGAGCCTATCGGCTCAAAAAGGGCGTCAAGCGCCCCGGCAAAGGCAAGGAGCGCGGGCCGACCATGTGGAACAGCTCCACCGTCACGAAGATACTCTCCCTCCAGGAGTATTGCGGCGACGTTCTCAACTTCAAGACCTACTCGAAATCCTACAAGAACAAAAAGCGCCTGGAGAACGACCGTGAAAACTGGATGATCTTCAAGGACGTCCATGAGCCGATCATCGAACGGGCCGTCTTTGAGCAGGTGCGGCAGAAGCGGGGCAAAATACGCAAGCGCCGCACCAACGAGGGCGAACGCAACATGTTTTCCGGCCTCCTAATCTGCGCCGACTGCGGGCACAACCTGCACTTCCACTTCAATCAGGGCAATCCCGAAATCAGGTATTTCAACTGCTCCAACTACAAGGGCAACCGCGGGACCTGCACCGCCACCCATTATGTCCGGGTGGACTTCCTGGAACAGGTGGTGCTTGGCGAGATACGGCGGCTGATGAAGTTTGCCAGCCTCTATGAGGACGACTTTGTGAAGGCCGTCATCGGCCATTCCCAGCAGGCCGACGAGCTGGACCGCAAGCTGAAGGAAAAGGAGCTGAAAGCCCTTCTCGCCCGTGACGAGGAACTGGACGGCCTCTTTGAGCGCATCTATGAGGACAATGTTTCCGGCAAGCTGTCGGAAGAACGGTTCCTGAAAATGTCCCGCCGTTATGAGGACGAGCAGAAGGAGCTCGCCGAAAAGATCAAGGCGCTCCGCACTGAGATCAAGAAGCAGGACGGCCGGTCCATGACTACGGATATGTTCATCAGCCTGGTCCGCAAGTACACACGGGCAAGGAAACTGACGCCCAGGATGCTGAATGAGCTGGTGGAGCGCATCGAGGTGTTCCATGCGGAAAAGGTGGATGGCGTTTGGCAGCAGCGGCTTCGTATCCATTACAACTGTGTGGGCGAGATCGAGATACCGAAGGTGCTGCCCCTGCCGGTCCCCGACGTGTCGGTAAACACAAGAAAGGGCGTAGTCGTCAGCTACGCCCCTTCCGAAATCGCCGTATAAAAAGCGAGTGGTCTTATAACATCTCAAATGCTATAAGACCACTCGGCAGCATGGTGCGGGAAACAGGACTTGAACCTGCATGTTGTCGCCAACACACGGACCTGAACCGTGCGCGTCTGCCAATTCCGCCATTCCCGCGGAACAAAAAATGGTGGATGGGGATGGATTCGAACCATCGAAGTCTGTGACGGCAGATTTACAGTCTGCTCCCTTTGGCCGCTCGGGAACCCATCCACGAATAGACATATGATATTGTTGGAGCTGGTGATGGGACTCGAACCCGCAACCTGCTGATTACAAATCAGCTGCTCTGCCAATTGAGCTACACCAGCAAGGAGTGAAAGCAGTAGCTAATGGCGACCCGGAGGGGGCTCGAACCCCTGACCTCCAGCGTGACAGGCTGGCATTCTAACCATCTGAACTACCGGGCCGGATAACTTTGGTGGGCCTTCAGGGACTCGAACCCCGGACCAATCGGTTATGAGCCGACCGCTCTGACCAACTGAGCTAAAGGCCCACAGTGATGAACAAAATGGTGACCCCTAGGAGACTCGAACTCCTGTTACCGCCGTGAAAGGGCGGTGTCTTAGACCGCTTGACCAAGGGGCCACAAAAAACTGGTCGGGGTGAAGGGATTTGAACCCTTGGCCCCATGCTCCCAAAGCACGTACGCTACCGAACTGCGCCACACCCCGTTGAGCTCACTTTTTGCAACGGTGTGTATTATACAGCTATGCGCCTCGTTTGTCAACACTTTTTTTCAATTTTTTTGATATATTTTTTAATATTCAATTTTGGTTTCTTATTTTTATTTATTTTATTTAGCATTTCGATTTTCGTTTTTATGCATAATTTGTTAAAAAACAGGGCTGTTCAATGCCGAAATGCATCAAACAACCCGTTATCAGTGTTAAATATATTCAATATAATTCGTTTATTCGATGAAATCAAACTCCCATTCACCCATGCGCACAATGCTTTCGTTGCCCGCTCCGGCCTCGCGGAGAGCATCAATTATGCCTTCAGCCTTCAACATACGCTGGAAACGCCGCATAGATTCCTCGTCATCGGCATCCGTCGTGTCCAAAATATATTCAACGGTTCCACCCGTTACGGTGTAGACCTCACCTTCCCTGCTGATTGCAAAGCCGCGTTCGTACTGCGGGGTTTCAATTATATCATCCTCAGCAAACTCTCTTGTTGCAGGCAGCTCCTTAAGCATTTCAACAATTGCATCAAGCAAAGGCTCAAACCCCTTGCCGGTTGCAGCCGAAACGGGGAAAATACGCGGCAGCTCGTCCTGTCCGCCGTTACCCTGCGCTTTATCCTCCTCAATATGCATTGCAAGCTCTTCCCGGAAAATCTCAAGGTTGTCCTCCGAGCCGGTTATATCCATTTTATTTGCAACAATAAACTCCGGCAGTTCCACAAGCTTGTCACTGTAGCGCATCAGCTCACTGCGAATCTGGCAATAATCCTCAAACGGATCACGCCCTTCCGAACCGGAAATATCGAGCACATGCACGAGCATCCGTGTGCGCTCTATGTGACGCAGAAAATCATGCCCAAGTCCCGCGCCGTCCGCTGCGCCTTCGATAAGACCGGGAATATCAGCAACAACAAATGATGTGTCATAACGCTTTACAACGCCGAGATTCGGTGTCAGCGTCGTGAAGTGATAATTCGCAATTTTCGGCTTTGCGCTTGTGACAACAGAAAGAATGGTGGATTTGCCGACATTCGGAAGGCCGATAAGACCTACATCCGCAATCGTCATCAGCTCCAATTCAACCTCATATTCCTTTGTCTTTTGTCCGCCTTGGGCAAAACGCGGAGCCTGCTTTGTCGGCGTTGCAAATTTGGCATTTCCCCTGCCTCCCCTGCCGCCGCGCAGAACAGTACGTTCCCTGCCCGGGCTGTTCATATCCGCAATAATCTTGCCTGACTCGACATCGCGCACACGCGTTCCGACAGGAACCTTGATTACAAGGTTCTCACCGCTTTTGCCGTACTGCATGTTTCCTCTGCCGTTTTCGCCGTTCTGTGCGCGGAAGAATCGTGCAAACTTGAAATCGAGCAGTGTGTTCATGTTTTCATCGGCAAGGAAAACAACATTGCCCCCCCTGCCGCCGTCTCCGCCGTCCGGTCCGCCGTGACTGACGTATTTCTCTCTGTGGAAGCTTGCGCATCCGTCGCCGCCGTTGCCTGCTTTTATAATTATCCTCGCCTTATCAACAAATTGCATTTTATCTGTTCTCCTTGTGGTATTTACATAGTTCCTTCAGTGTGCATATATCGCATTTCGGTTTTTGCGCAGAGCAAACGCGTCTGCCGTGAAATATCAGCCAATGGTGTGCAATTGACCATTTCTCCTCAGGTATGCATTGCATGAGCTGTTTTTCGGTCGCTTCAACGTTTGCCGCACAGGCAAGTCCCAAACGGTTGCTGACGCGAAACACATGCGTGTCAACAGCAATCGCCGGAACATTAAACGCATTTGAAAGCACGACACTTGCTGTTTTTCGTCCCACACCCGCAAGCGACTGCAAAGCCTCCCTGTCATTCGGCACAACACCGTGATACTTTTCGGTCAAATCGCGGCTGACCGACAGTATGTGTTTTGCTTTTGTGTTAAAAAACCCGCAAGGCTTAATGTATTTTTTCAGTGTTTCTTCATCGGCTGCCGCCATGGACTCCGCATCGGGATAAGCCTTAAAAAGCTGAGCAGTACACTTATTTACCTGCTTGTCCGTACATTGCGCGGAAAGAATGGTTGCAATCAACAACTCAAACGGGTTGCTGAAATTCAATTCGGGCTTTGCATCCGGATGTGCTGCGGCAAGCCCATCAAGAATTGCCTGCACCTGCTGCGGACTGCACCGAACCGCACATTCGTTTTCATTTCTTTTTTCTTGTTTCATGTTTACACCATTGCACCGATTTTGTTTTGTCGAAAAACTCCCGTAAAAGAGCTTACCGGTTTCGGCCGCACCGACACACGCATAATTTAGCACATTCGGGCGCATTTGTCTATCGCCCGCCCATCATATTCATTATCCGGGAAATATCGCCTTTTCCGCTCTTCATGATATTCTGCATTCCCATAAGCATTTGAATAAGCTGCATCTGTTGTCCTCCTGCTGCGCCGAACGGATTCATGCCGCCGAACGGATTCATTCCGTTCATTGCCGCACCCGAATTCATGCTTCCCATGTTTCCGTTCACCGCACCGCCTGCGCTGCCGAAGCTGCCGAACGGGTTCATAAATCCGTTCATGCCGCCGGCATTCACATTCCCCGATGCACTTTCCCCGCGGTTCATCCTTGAAGCTTGCCTTGAGGTCTGTTCGTTTCGAAGCAAAACAATCGAATCATAATCCAATCCGAACCCTGTACATACGCCTTTCAGCTCATTCGGTGCAACAAAGGGAACCATTGCGGCAAGGAAGGCTCGAAGCTGCTCAATGCCCTGCTCCTCCCGAATTCGTCTTGCGATTCGCAGGAACGGCGAAGCTTCACCTCCCTGCGGACGTTTTGCTGCGTTCCCGTTCGGAACGAATTGTCTCTGTCTTGTCGGCACACGCTGCATGAATAAAACCTCGCTTCCCGGTGTTTTCTGCAATTGAATCGGAATTAAACCGCCGAACACATCCTTCGGAATACATTCTATTCACAAACCTGTCTGCATGTGCATATTATTTATTGAGAGCAAGCGGTGCGGTGCGTTTCAGTGCGTATTAAGTATGCTGATGCGCTTCATGCCCCATTTCTCAGCATTACAGTTGCAACGGAGGTTTCGCAATGGTAAAAAGTCTGAAAAAATCAGCAAAAAGAGCAGCCGACGACAGGCAGCAGGATCCGTCCGCTGCCAACATTGACCCGCGCACTGAAGCGGATATCGGCAGACTGGTGGACAAATATAAGAACCGCAGCGAAAGTTCGCTTATGGATGAGCTGCTCCGCGTCACAGAGCAGCAGAAGCGGGACGGAACTCTCGATTCGGCAGGGATACAGGCTGCCGCAAACAGCATTTTGCCGATGCTGAACGCCGAACAGGCAAAGAAGCTGAACGCGATCCTCAGCAAAATCACATAAAAACGCTTTGTTCTTTCCGAACACCGGAATTCGCTGAACAATTCGGGTTTATGCAGGAAAAAGCTTCAGCTAAATCCTATCGCAAAACTCAAATCGGATTTTTCTCGGCATTGTTTTTCGCGGAGCTGTCTGTTTTTTTCAATTCCGCAACCGTATTATCCATAAGAACCATAACCATGGGCTGCCCCCTGCCCGCACGCGGTTCAATTCGAACTTCCTCCGTGTTGAACACGGTTTGCGTTCCGTCTTTTTGAACTGCTGCAAGGTCAAGCGGATCGGTAACATGCATTACGGCGGCAATACGCGTTCCGTTTGAGCCGTTTTTCTTAAAGCCGAAGCATTGCAGTCCCTTGCCGTTCCTGCCCTGAATTTCGTGATCGAATATGAAACTGCGCTTCATGTAACCTCGGTCGGTAGCAACAAGCAGCTCACCTTCTTCCGGAACATGCCCTGCAAAGATAACACCGTCTCCGTCATCAAGCTTTATGCATTTCACACCTGCACTTGCGCGGCCTGTGACGGGAACCGTGTCGGAAGCAAAACGAATGCTCATCCCTCCCTCCGTCACAAGCAGGATGCTGCTGTCGGCCGTTGTTTCGCGCATGTATTCGACATGCACCAACCCGTCGCCCTCCTTCAGGTTGACGGCGGCAATGCGTTTCATCTTTGTTATGTATTCGGAAGCCTCGGTGCATTTGACCAGTCCGCCGCGGGTATAGAAGAACACCTTGCCGACAGAAAAATCCTCATCGCATATCGCGAGAAGCTTTTCGTCCTGTTCAAGTTCGAAAACTGCGGAAAGGTTTGTCGGCTTTGCCTGCGGCTTGGTTTCGGGAATATCTTCAACGCGCAGCGTTAAGCATGCACCGTGCGACGTGAACAGGCGCAAAACGCCGTCCGTTGAAGTATCAAAAGTTCGTATCGGCTGCTCCTTTGCGATAAAATCCGCCGCTGCAAGTTTCGGAGGCAGCCTGCGCAGTTTGTTATCGGGAAGGAACATCACAAAAGCGGGTTCCGCAGTCGCTTTTTCTTCGGTTTCGTCGTCATTCGGCTGAACTGCATCTATAAGCTTAGTGCGTCTCGGGGAAGCCAGCAGCTCCCGAACTTCCGTCAGTTCATCAATGATGAGTTTATCCAACTTTGATTTTGACTCAAGTATACCCTTCAGCCGCTTTATTTCCTTGCTGAGCCTGTCGAATTCGCGTTCAATCTCAAGCTGCTCAAGGTTGGTGAGCCTTTGCAGACGCAAATCGAGTATCGCATCCGCTTGGATCGCCGTTAAATCAAACCGCTCCATCAAGCCCTGCTTGGCAGCTTTCGGAGATTTCGACGCACGAATCAGCGCAATTACTTCATCAATATTTAAAAGCGCAATGATAAGCCCCTGCAAGACATGGGCGCGGCGTTCGGCGGCGTCAAGTTCGTATCTGCTGCGGCGTGTTACAACGTTCTCGCGGTGTTTAATGTAATAATCCAACACATCCGAAAGCCCGAGAAGTTTGGGCTTTCCGTCCGCAATGGCAACCATAATAACGCTTACGGTTTTTTGCAGATCGGAGTATTTAAACAGAGCATTCAACACTTTCTGCGGATCGAAATCCTTTTTGACTTCTATAACGGCGCGAACGCCTGTTCTGTCGGACTCGTCCCTTATATCGCTGATGCCGGCGAATACCGATTTGCTTTTTTGCTGAACGAGCGCAAGCACCTTCTCAAGCGCGGCAGCCTTATTGACCTGATACGGAAACTCTGTTATTACTATATTGGTTTTTCCGTTTTTGAGCGGTTCAAAATGTGTTTTTGCGCGATTGATGAGCTTTCCCCTGCCCGTTTCATATGCCGTGCGAATTTCCGCTGTGTTCAAAAGATATCCTCCGACGGGAAAATCCGGGCAGGGCAATATCTTCATAAGGGCATCAAGGCTGATTTCGGGGTTTTTAATTTTCGCGATCACGGCATCTATCGCTTCCGTCGGGTTGTGCGGCGGAACGGAGGTTGTCAATCCGACCGCAATGCCGTTTGATCCGTTAACAAGCAGGTTCGGGAAACAGCCGGGGAGCAAATCCGGTTCTTTGAGTGTGTCGTCAAAGTTCAGGCTGAATTTGACCGTGTCCTTTTCAAGGTCACGAAGCATCCGCATCGCAGCTTCCGTCATTCTCGCCTCGGTGTAACGCATTGCAGCAGCGGGATCGCCGTCCATGCTGCCGAAATTTCCGTGCCCGTCAACAAGAGGTATGCGCATGTTAAAATCCTGCGCCATGCGAACCATCGCGTCGTAAACGGAACTGTCGCCGTGCGGATGATATTTGCCGAGGCAGTCGCCGACGATACGCGCCGATTTTCTGTGCGGCTTATCGGGGGAAAGCCCCAGCTCCATCATTGTGTAAAGAATTCTGCGCTGAACGGGTTTCAATCCGTCCTCAACCCGCGGCAGAGCACGTTCAAGAATTACATGTTCCGCATAAGGCATCATTGAAGAACGCATCACATCGTCCATGCTTTGGACAATTATCGGATTCTTCGGGGTTATATTTTCATTTTGGTTTTTTTTTGCCATTACCTGTTATTTCGTTCCTTTATTGCATCGTAAAAACGCACACAGCAAACGCAAGGTGTGTGCAGCCGCCGGTCAAACCCGCCGCAAATATGTTTAATTCTGCCCGCGAAGGGTTTTTATCATTGCGGCAGGGTCGGAAGCAGAATAAACGGCATTGCCGGCAACGAGCACATTGGCTCCGAATTCACGGCAGATTTTTGCGGTTTCAGGGTTCACGCCTCCGTCAACTTCAATTTCAACATCCGTTAGGCCGCGCTCATCCAGCATTCTGCGTATGGTTTTTATCTTTTCCGCCGCAGTGCGGATAAATTTCTGCCCGCCGAACCCGGGGTTGACTGTCATAACAAGCACAAGGTCGCAGCTGTCAAAAAGATATTCCGCCATGCAGGGCGGTGTTGCAGGATTAAGTGCAATTCCTGCTTTCATACCGAGCGAACGAATGAGCTGAAGGGTCCTGTGCGCATGTTTATCCGCTTCGACATGTATCGTTACAATATCCGCACCCGCCTCTTTGAACGGCTGAACCCATTTTGAAGGATTCTCCACCATTAAATGAGCATCAAAAACAAGCTCCGTATGCGGGCGCAATGCTTTTGTCATCGGTGCGCCGAAAGTGATATTCGGCACAAACGCACCGTCCATAACATCAAGATGAACATAATCCGCCCCCCAATCGGCAAGCACATCCACCGCGCTGCCGAGTGACGCATAATCCGCCGAAAGTATTGAAGGTGCAATTTTTATCATTTTTCCTGTTCCCCTTTTATTTGTCTTAAGCAGTGTTATATTTTAAAATCTGTTGCGTTTATTTTCTTCCGCCTCTTTAACAAGGTGGACATACCGTTCGTATCTCCCCCGGCTTATGACGTTTTCGCCGCCTTTTTTGACGGCACAGCCGGGTTCGGAAACATGGATGCAGCCGTTAAACCTGCATTCCCCGCGCACGGCGCGGAACTCCGGATAGCAATTTTTTATTTCCCGCGGTTCAATTTCGATATTGTCCAGCAAGCTGAACCCCGGAGTGTCCAAAACCGCACCGCTGTTCCCCACAGGTATAAGTTCCGTATGCCGCGTCGTATGCCTTCCGCGCTCCGTCTTTTCCGAAAGCGAACCCACTTTGAGTGCGATACCCGGCAGCAGCGCATTCAGAAGGGAAGATTTCCCGACGGCGGATTGCCCCGCAAGGCAGACAGCAGCATCTTCAAGCTCCGCTTTAAGCTCGGCAATACCCCACCCGTCCGCAGCTGACACTCTGTGAATTCGGTAGCCCGTTCGTTCGTATTCGGCCGCAATGCGCTCCGCCGAACCTTCGGCATCCTCATCGCATTTATTGATAACTATAACAGGGTCTATTTTAAGTTTTTCACAGCAGACAAGGAGCTTGTCCGCCAAAAGCAGATCCGGTTCCGGACGGCTTGCCGCAACAACTATGAGCAATCTGTCAATATTTGCGGCTGCGGGGCGAATAAGCTCGTTTTTTCTCGGAAGCAGGTTCATAAGATATCCGTTGCTTCCTCCGGCGGTATGGGCCGCATCGCAGAAAGACTCCGAAGCCGTGCGTTCTCTTTTTTCGCGTTCTTCATCATATGAAAACTCGACAATGTCTCCGACAAGAGGCGTTTTTGCCTGTTTGCGAAAAAGTCCGCGCGCCTTGCAGACGCAGGTTGAGCCGTCATCGGCAAGCACGGTGTAAAACCCACCTATGCCCTTAATGATTCTTCCCTGTTTGGTTACTTTCATACTTTTTGCTCCTGTGCAGCGCATGTTCGAATCGGGTCGCCCTCCGCATCGGCAGAGTGCGCGCTTTCGTTCCGAATTGCACCGCCTACGTCTTATTCAAACCTGACGGGCATACGTTTGATTTCCGTTCCGTTCATATAGATTATGCAGTCAAACAGGCCTTCCGCAATAAAACCCGCATCAAAGCTCAGGCTGTGCAGTCCGGCACCGAGAATCTGCTCGTAAACCACGAATCTGCTTCCGCCGTTTTCGGAAGGTCCGATGTTTGAAATCAGAACCACAGTAAACGTCGAATCGGCTGCATCGGCGAGAACATCCGTTGACATATGAGCAAATGTTGACTTTTTTATTTGCTCTCCGAGATAAACATCAACATGAACCGACCCGGGTAAAACGGGGATCCCCGCATTCGGGTTCTGTGCCGCAGCCAACACGTTTGACGATTGAACCGCAACGGTGTTTGTGTTTGAATTGCGGTAATCCTCCGCAAACCTGAAACAGTAATCGCTTATGCCGTATGCAGCGAGTACCGCTGCTATTTCCTCAAGGCTGTCGTAATCGGACAATTCCGGCATCGGCAGCATTGTTTCCCCCGAAACGCCGCTTATCTGAACATCAATTGTTTCCTCGCCGGGCAAAATTTCGCTTCCGTTCGGCACCGATTGCCAGATTATTGTTCCGGGTTCGGCATCATTGGGCTCGTATTCCACGGATTCAATATACATTCCTATCTCACTCAATAGCAGTGACGCTTCGTCAAGCTTTTTTCCGGTTAAATCGAGCATTAGTACGGTTTCCTGCGGAGGTCCGCTGCTCAGCCAAACATCAACATAACCGTTTTTGTCGTGCGCCGCACCGCTTACGGGCGATTGACGGCAAACGGTTCCCTGCGGATAGTCCGCACTTGCTTCCGTTCCCGCAACCCGAATCCTGAATTCCCTGTTTTCAAGCATCCTCTCCGCCTCTGCACTTGTTTCACCGAGCACGTCCGGCACACGGGACAGCTTATCGTTGCCCGCACCGCCGTACATGTAAACATACCACAACACGAACATTCCGACTATGAATGCCACCATCAGCGATACGGGAAGCACAACATGCCAAAGCTTTGCCCGCCTCCCATGTTTTTCGGTCTTTTGCGCATTGCGGTTCGCATTCCGAACCGCGTTCTTCAGCAGAATATGCCTTTTGGGCTGAGCCATTGCGCGTTCCAGATCCTGCCGCATCTCTGCTGCCGAGCTGTATCGCTCCTCTCTTTTTTTTGCCGTTGCTTTAAGCACAACATCGCTTACAGCCGGAGGTATTGCCGAATCAAATTCTGTCGGCGCGGGAACGGTATCGTTTATATGCCGCAGTGCAACCTGCACGGGATTTTCCCCTTCGTAAGGCGGTTTCCCCACAAGCATTTCAAAAAGCATTATTCCCACGGAATATATATCGCTTTCCGTTCCGACTTCCTCGCCCTTCGCCTGTTCCGGGGAAATATAATGGACCGAACCCACAACGTTTTTCCCGTCGAACGTTTTTGTTGTTGCATCGGCATCCTTGGCAATGCCGAAATCTGTGAGTTTTATCTCTCCCGTTGTTGAAATCAGTACGTTCTGCGGCTTTACATCGCGATGAATATATCCGGCGTTATGTGCGCACTCAAGTGCGTCAAGAATCTTTTCTGCAATTCCGACGGCAGTTTTCACATCAAGCTTTTTCTTTGCGGAAAGATACTCTTTCAGTGTGCATCCTTTCACAAACTCCATAACGATAAAGCTTCTTGAATCGTATGTACCGTAATCGTAAGCGCGCACGATATTGGCGTTTTTCAGCGACAGCACCGCCTGCGCTTCGCGTTCGAATCTGCGCACATATTTCGGATCCATGCAATAGTCTTTTTTAATAACTTTCAATGCAACGGTTCTGTCGGTCTTTAAGTCATGGGCTTTATACACATCCGCCATGCCGCCGCTGCCCGCTTCGCATTCAATGCGATATCTTCCGTTTATCAGTTCACCTATCATGCGCCAATCCCCCCGGCATTTTTAACAAGCACAACGGTCACATTATCCGATGAACCCGCTGCAAGTGCAGCGTCCGTCAGTCTGTCGCACGCCGTCAACAGATTGCTTTCGCTGCTCAGTATCTCCTCCGCCAAGCTGATATTCATGCTTCCGTGCAGACCGTCGCTGCAAAGCATGATTATGTCCCCGTCTTTCCATTCAACAATCCCCGTATCGGCCTTTATAAACGGACTTGTTCCGACTGCACGCATAAGGATGTTTCTCTGCGGGTGCGTCTCCGCCTGTTCCCGAGTTATGACTCCGGAACGCACAAGTTCTTCAACGAACGAATGATCCCGAGTGATAAGCTTCAAACTTTCGCCGTTAAAAAGATAAAGTCGGCTGTCACCCACGTTTGCAAAGGTGAACCTTTGCGGGCGAACATATGCCATAACGACCGTTGTTCCCATTCCCGCGCAGCTTTCATCCTGCTGCGCTGCATCAAAAATCTGTTTATTGGCATATGAAATTGCATGCTGCAAAAGCATTCTTGTGTTTGTTATTGTGCTTGTTTCGATGTATTTCACAATCGACTCAACCGCAATGCAGCTCGCGATATTTCCCGCGCGGTGTCCGCCCATGCCGTCGGCAACAACCGCTATCGGTTTTTCGTTTTCGGCGGGTATGCTGCAATAGTCCTCATTCGCACTTCGCCGCCCCGTTTCAGTTCTGTAAGCATAAATCATCTGACTTTCCTCGTTGAATGTTTCGTCGGTTGTTCCGACAAACACATTTGTTCGCTCAACCGGTTCCGAGTTTGTTATAATAAACCGATTGCGGCCGGAATCAAATCTATTCTTGTTCGGGTTTGCTTATCAGCCCGTCCTGACCGATATGCTTGCTTCGGAGCTGTCCGCATGCACCGTCAATATCGGTACCCAATTCGCGCCGAACCGTTGCGGAAACATGCCTCTTTTCAAGCCACTCCGCAAATTTGTATGCATATGCACGGCTGACCCCGTTAAGGCTGCGTTCCTTGACGGAATTCAGCGGAATAAGATTCACATGGCAATTTATGCCGCGAAGCTTTGATGCAAGCTCAGCTGCGCATTCTTCGGATGAGTTCACGTCCGCAACCAATGCATATTCAAAAATCACCCTTCGTCCCGTCACGTCCGCATAGTGTTTTGCAGCAGGTATCAGCTCCTCCATTCGATAGCTCCGATTCACCGGCATAAGTCTGTCTCTGATATCGTTGTTCGGCGCATGAAGCGAAATGCAAAGCGTTACATGCGGCGCATCCTCGATGAGTTTATAGATTTTCGGTACAAGGCCGCATGTTGAAAGCGAAATATTCCGCGGACTGATTCCGAGTCCGTCCGCCGCCGCTGCACGCTTCAGAAACCTGACGGTGTTATCGTAATTGTCGAGAGGTTCTCCGCAGCCCATCATTACAATATTTGTGACGGTTCGTTTTTTGTCGTCAGCGTGCGGGAAAGCGCGTTCAACAGCGGTTATTTCCGAAAGCATTTCCCCCGCCGTAAGATCTCGAACCTTGCCGTTCAGTGTTGACGCACAGAAAGCACAGCCCATGCGGCAGCCCGCCTGGGTTGAAATACAGAGTGTGTTTCCGTACGAGTATCGCATCAAAACACCCTCAACAACGTTGCCGTCCTCGGTTTCGTAAAGCATTTTTGCGGTATCGTCTTTTTTTGATTGTTTGCATTCAATGATGCCGACTCCGCCGAAAGGGAAGGCGGAAAGCTTTTCGCGCAGCGTTTTCGGGATATTCAGCATTTCTTTGGGCGGCACACCTTTTGCAAGCCATTTCATGACCTGCGATGTGCGGAATTTCGGTTCGTGCAGTTCCTCAAGCAGCAAGCCGAGTTCCTCTGTTGTAATTGATGCAAGCTCGTTCATTTTTCTCTCTTTTCGTTTTTGCCTTTCGGCTTATCTTTTTGCGTTCCGATACGTTCAAACGATACGGATGTCAAATTTCATATCACGTCAGGATTCCGATTTTGCATTCCGCATTTCTGCCCCGGATTTTACCGCCGCAGCGATAAAGAACCCATCCATTCCGTCAAGGTTTGGAAACAGCTGAAGCATTCCGTCCGCCGAGCGTCGGCGAATATCCTCATTCTGCCGCAGCTTATTCGAATCGACACAGTCAAACGGCGAAACGGCAGTGAATTCCGGATGATTCATCAGAAAGCTTTGCACCGTATCCGCATTCTCGCGTTTTGAAACGGTGCATGTCGAATACACAAGCCTTCCGCCCGGTTTTACGCAGCGGCAGCAAGCCTCAAGGATTTTTTGCTGTAGGGAAGCTAATTCGCAAACATTGTTTTCCGTTCGATTGAGATAGGCATCGGGCTTCGTCCCTCCGCCCATGCCCGAGCACGGCGCATCAACAAGCACAACATCGAACGCATTTTCAAATTCGGGATTGAACTCCGCCGCATCCGCACATATGCATTCCGCAATTGAAACGCCGAGTCTTTTGAGTGTCGCTTCCGTCAATTTCACGCGGTGCGGATGAAACTCCTCTGCAACAATATGTCCGTTGTTTTTCATCAGTGACGCAAGGCAGGCGGTTTTTCCGCCCGGTGCGGAGCAGGCGTCAAGAATCTTCATCCCGGATTCCGCGCCGCAGGCAAGGCAGCAAAGCATCGCGCTCTCGCTTTGAATTGCAATTTTGCCTTCGTTAAACAATGCACTCCCGCTGATATTCAATTCGCCGGACTTCGTGATCACGAGTGCATCCTTTACATATTTTCCGCGACGATATTCAATGCCGAGCCTGTCCAATTCCGTGCAAAGCTGTTCGGTCGTGAAAGGATACTGTGCTCTCACCGTGAAGTTGTGCACGCGCGATGCAAGCATTTCATCGGTAAAATCAAACCCGTATTCCCTGATGTATTCACGAGCCATAAATTCCGGCACTCCGTAAAGAACATGCAGTTTTTTCGCCGATTCGGACGGAAGTTCGGGCAGACTGCCGGAATTTTTGCCGCGTGCAATGCTGCGCAGAACGCCGTTGACATAGCCGGACAGACCACCTTTGCCGATGCTTCGTATAAGTTCCACGCTCTCACTGCAAACGACATGATCCGGGGTGTTCATAAAAAGCATTTCCGCAATGCCCATCTGAAGCACGATCCGCACGCTTCCGTGAATGCGTCCCTTTGCGTAATGAGCAATCAGGTAATCGGCGTAGCTGCAATGTTCGACAGTGCAGTAAACAAGTGCCGTTATCCGCGCAGCATGGTTATGCTCCGTGTTTTTCAGTGCTTCCTTCAGCGCAAGGTTTGAATATGCTCCTTCCCGCATGGTAAGGTTCAGAACATCATATGCCTGTTTCCGTGTGCTGCATATCTTTTTTTGTGTCATTTTAAATTCCTTTGCGCGGACGTTTTGGGACAGTTTTGCGCTTTTGCTTTATTCGGCATCGATTCAACCGTTAAAAATGCAGCCGAGCATTTTTTTCGAGTTAAGCGCAGCTTTTGCATTCATGCGCTTTGAATTCGGAAACTGCAATTCCGTGATTTCCGTCACACCGTCCCCTGTCCGAACGAAAAGACCCCTTTTCGAATCGGCAATGACGCATTCACCGCATACCGATGCATTTTGCAGAATTTGATTCTGCTTCTCATCGGGAACAAGCCGTGTTGAAATTATTTTGATTTTCTGCCCTGAGAGCATCGCAAATGCGCACGGCTCCGGATTAAGCCCGCGAACAAGGTCGTGAATGCGTTGTGAAGATTTTGAAAAGTCTATGCATGCATCCTCTTTTTTAATTTTTGCGCATTTTGTTGCAAGCGCATCATCCTGTTTTGTTCGCGGCAGCGTTCCGTCAGCGAGTCTTTCAATCGTTTCGCGCAGAGTTTCCGCACCGATAACGGCAAGACGGGAATAAAGCTCGCCGTACGTTTCGTTCTCTCCGATTTTTGTTTCATGCTGCAGCAGCATATCTCCCGTATCCATGCCGATATCGGTCAGCATCGTTGTGACACCCGTTACCTTTTCGCCGTTGATGATTGCGGACTGCACAGGGGAAGCTCCGCGATACTTCGGCAGAAGACTGCCGTGAACGTTTATGCATCCGTATTTCGGAATTTCAAGGTTTTCCCGTGAGAGTATCTGTCCGAATGCAGCCGTGACCATAAGCTCCGGCGCAAAATCTTTCAGCGCACGGACGCCCTCTTCGTTTTTTATCCGTTCGAACTGGTGCACTGCTATCCCCGCTTCAAGTGCAGCAGCCTTCACAGGCGGCATTGCAAGCCCGTGCCCTCTGTCGCGCGGTCTGTCCGGCTGAGTGAAAACTTCGATTTCATGCCCCTGTTCAATGAGCATTTTGAGTGAAGGAACAGCAAATTCCGGCGTTCCCAGGAAAGCGATTCTCATATTGTTATTGTTCCTTATCTTTATAAAATCCGAGATAGGAATCAGCCCCGCTCTTTCGCGGACGCTGTTTTATTCCTGCTCCTCCGCCTGTCCCGCGTCAAACCCTTCGGGCGGTTCCGTCACTTTTTCAAGGTAGACATGCCCGTCCAGATGATCGCATTCATGCATTATGCAGCGCGCAAGCAAACCCTCCGCCTCGTATTCAATAAGGCTGCCGTCACGATCATAGGCGCGCATCACAACATGGTTCGGGCGGACTACATAACCCGATTTCCCGGGAAACGACAGACAGCCTTCCAAATCACCCTGCTCTCCCGAAGCGCTGATGATAACGGGATTGATGGCTTCAATTAATCCGTCACCGCAATCCATTACAACAACGCGGCGCAGAATGCCGACCTGCGGCGCCGCAAGCCCGACTCCCTCCGCATTATACATAGTCTCCGCCATGTCATCCAGCAAGTCATAGAGTCGTTTGTTGAAATGCTCCACAGGCCTGCAAACTTTGTATAAACACTCCGCATCATCGGTAAAAATCTTTCGTATAGCCATTGAAATCCGAACCGTCCTTTCAAGCCGCGCACTGCACCGTTTCAGCGATAAGTCTTTTTCCGCATAGTTGAAACGGACATACTGCACTCATGTTATCATTGGGTATTATAACATGGATCGCGGCTTATTAAAAGGCTTTTTTCGTTCCTATGACAGTTGTATCCCTCTCACGGTTCAATCCGACTCACTTAAAATAATCGAAACATCCGAATGATATGTATTCGAAAAATATGTTAAACGGTGTATACTGCTTTTCAACATTCTGTCTTATACTCATGAGTTCATTGCTTGCTTTACCGCACAATGCGGCGTCAGGGTCAAGGGGTAAACAGAAAAAAATTGACAACAACGTTCACGGCATGTTAAAGTAGGCTGAATAAACAGTAAGAGGTTCAAAATGAAAAAGATTATTGTCATCGGATGCATGGGCAGCGGAAAAAGCACATTTGCCGAAAAGCTGCACCGCAAAACAAAGATACCGCTGTTTCACCTTGATAATATATGGTGGAAAGCGGACAGAACTCACATCTCACGCGAAGAGTTCGATTCGGAGCTGAACCGAATTATGCAGGGTGACTCATGGATAATTGACGGGGACTACAATCGAACTTATGCTGTACGTTTTGAAAAATGCGATACCGTGATTTTTCTTGATTACAGTGAGAAACAGTGCATGGAGGGCATTCGTTCACGGGTCGGAAAGGTTCGCGCGGATATGCCGTGGGTCGAAAACGAACTCAGCGCGGAGCTTGTTGAGCTTGTGAAAGGGTACAGAGTTCAAACCCGTCCCAAGGTGCTTGAGCTTATTGCCGCACACGGGGATGTCGAATGCCGCATCTTCAACCGCCGCGAACAGGCAGATGCATGGCTTCGGTCTTTGCCGCCGCAGCTTTAATCCACTTTTCGGAGCGCATGTTGTTTCCGCAGCAGAGTACTTGACTGTTAAATACAGCGTTTGATATAATAAAACACGCAGAAAATGTCTTTCGGCACAGCTCTGCGCAGAAAAGAACTGTTAGGAGAATTATGGTTACAGCAGAAAAAAGCAGAATAGACTGCAGACACATTGATGTTCTTGACGGAATTCGGGCTGTCAGCGTTATAATTGTTTTGATTTTCCATTTTTGGCAGCAAACATGGATTTTTCCCGTAATTAAAACGCCGTGGCTTGCCTTCGTCGGAATAACCAAAATAGATTTTTCAAATTTCGCAACAGTCGGATATCTTTTTGTGGATATGATGGTTCTTATCAGCGGTTTCCTGCTGTTTTTGCCGCTGATGCGCAGCATTATTCTCGGCGAAGAGATGTCAAGTTGGAAAAACTACGCGCGCAGACGCATTGCGCGAATCGTGCCGAGCTATTATTTTGCCGTGCTGCTGCTTTTCTTTGCCTCCGCACTTCCGACCGGGGCATATGCAACAACGGCGGACGCCTTAAAGGATCTTTTTGCCCACCTGACCTTTACCCAAACGCTTTGGGTCAACACATATATTGCAACTCCGCTGGATGTTGTGCTGTGGACGGTTGCAATCGAGGTTTGGTTTTATGTTCTTTTTCCGTTCGTTGCCGAATTCATCAAAGGACCGCGGAACAAAAACCGACAGAGTTTCACCCCCGCATACGGAATCTTCTTCATTTTTGCCGTTTTTAACATAATTAATTATGTCTATACCGAAAACTTTGTTCTTAAGGGCAATGTATATCTTGCAATGCGCATAAACCAGTTCCCTGCGTTTCTCGGAGTTTATTCAATCGGAATGCTCGGAGCGTCGGCTTTTGTTTTGATTGCAAAAAATTGCAGACGCAGCAGAATTTTTAATGCGGTAAACACCCTTTTCTCTGTTTGCAGCATTTTGCTTATCGTTTACTTGATTAACGATTGCGTCGCCACGCAGGAACGGCAGGTTTGGCAGGTCACGGAACGTTCAAAGCTTGCCTTTGTGTTCATGACATTTATTATCACCACTGCACTGTCAAGCAAATGGTATCGCTGGCTGTTCTCAAACAAGTTCATGCGTTTTCTTTCAGGAATATCCTACAATTTGTACATTTGGCATCAATGGCTTGCCGTTCAGTGCAAAAACACCTGGCGCATTCCGAAATGGTCGGGAGAAATTCCTCCGAACATGCTGAATATCACCTACTGGATGAACAGATATGCTGTTGTAATAACAGTGTTCGCATTTGCGGCAGCAATACTGGCAACTTATTTAATTGAAAAGCCTTTTGCAAACCTGATTATGGGCCGTCCCGTGTTTCCGCTTTTTGCAAAGAAGCACCTGAAAACCGCCAATTCGGCTGACGAAGAATGCATCAACGAAGAAGAGTCCGCTCCGCTCTCCGCTGAGGTTGATTCGTTCGCCGATACCGTCGATTCCGATGAGCCGACAGAGGATGCCGCCGCAAATCCCTGGGGCGAACAGGAAACCGACCGAAACGATTCGGATTGTGATTGATAGGATATGTTGTAAGTTCAAAATCGAGTTTTTGATTTTTGAAAGAAGCGAGGTTTTGCCATGCTGCACCCCGGCCTGTACGAACAAGTCATCAATAACGCATTGACCCGCGAGCTTGCGGAAATTCCGGAGGCTCGCAAGGCTGTTGCCCCAATTGACAAGGCAGAAGCCTCCAAGGTGTTGGCGCAATATTTGGCGGACGTGATTCAGAAAGGACTGGATAACGTTCTTGACAACGGTGGCGACATCTCGGCTCAGATAGAATTGAGCAACAGAATCGTTAACCTAATTCAAAGCACAACGAAGGAACCCGACTTTGCCGCACTCGGTGTTGACGAACGTGCCGAGCAGCTTTTTGCACTTTTGCGAAAAGCCGATCCGCGGCTTGCCGTGGGAAAAACTGCGGCGAACCGGACAACCCTTCGCAAGTTGCCCGGTTTTGTTCTCGAAACTGGTAGAACGGTTCATTTTTCAAAATAGTTCGACCATTGTATTTATGAAAAAATTACGAAAGCTCACCAGCTATACTCTGATAACCGGAATGTGTAGGATTCGCCGGGAGTAATGTCATAGATCACAACGGAGTTATCCTTGAACTTATCTCCGACACTCAAAGAAGAAAGGTATATATTGCCGGAGTCTACCAGACAACCCGCACTGTCATACAGCTTATAATTAATCATGTCATACCCTGAATCCCTGCTCCCGCTTTTCTTTTCTCCGGTAATCGTAACGGTCAGCTTCGGAATATAGTCCTTGTCAAACTTAAACTCAGCTCCTTGAATTTGAATCACGGATGCCGTACCGCCCATGAAGTCCTTCATCTTCAGATCCAGCGGAAATGAATCAAACGTCACTTGAACTTCTTCAATAGGCAAGCAGTACAGAGCATCGCAATTTGCTTCGTCAAACCGAATCGTGTTTCCCTTGTACACGGTGAAATAAACCTTCCCGCTTTCGGACTTTCCTGCTCTGATCTCAGCGGCAGGGATTCTCACATTGGCAAGATACTGTTCCCCGGCAGCCCGGCTGGTATAACAGCCGAAATCATCGGGCGAAACGGACTTTTTACCGGTATAAACTTCTTCATTTTCATCGTTTACAATACGAATATCAACATCAACACCGGCTGACAGGGGTTTATCATTTTTATCAGCCAAACCAAAGAAAAGGCTGTAATCGTTTGTTCCCTCGTTATACTGAAAAGAACAGCTTTTCAGTGTTTCAACACGGGACGCCGACAACCCGCACCCGCTGAGTAACAATGCAATTACAAGCCACCACATAAGAAAGAATCGTTTCATTTCTGCGTCTCCTTATCTGTTTGCGTCTTTATTGCACGGAACATTTCTTGTTTCCCTGCGCTCCGACTGCCAGAGACTTTACGGCGCAGACCAATCCGCCGAACATCATTTTGAGAATGCCCCATATGGCGATGAAAAAACTGCCCACCGCCATGCCCACAAAACATGCCGCAACTCCCTTAAAACCGGCTTTATAATAATCCAGCCAAAGCCTGGGCGCAATTAAAAGGCCGTAGAATTCAAGGAAGAGTATCGGCAGAGCCAACAAAAGCGTAAAAATCATTCCTCCGATGCTCGTTTCTCCGTCCGCCAACGTTGCGACTGCCATTACAATGGCTGCAATTGCTGCAATTGCGAGTGCGATGAATAATCTGGTTCTGAGTTGCCTGATGTTTTTTCCGTACATGATGTGTATGCTCCTTGCGAACGTGTATTATACTAATTTTTTAGTACAAGCGAATGATACCATACTTATTTTAGTATGTCAAGGGGGTGTGAGTAATTTTTTGGTATAATTCCGCAAATGACAGTCGCATTATGTCGAAAGAATGAACAGCATCGAATTCCGAGCGCATGATAAGACTGCATTAAACCATGCATTGAAAGAAGGCTTTAATCGTAGAATGGCGAACAGAATACGTGAACTGCGTGAAGATCGCGATCTTCGTCAAATAGACGTTGCTCGCGCAACCGGCATAGATCAAAAAACTTTGTCCAATTATGAAACCGGAAAAACGAATCCGGACAGCACAGCTATACTGCGTCTTGCTGATTTTTTTGATGTCACAACGGACTATCTGCTCGGACGCAGCAATTATAATCTGAATAACACGAAAAAGCTTATTTCCGCACTGCACGAAATAGCCTTGGATTTGGATGATATATGTAATCAGCTTAAACAGGAATAATTCTTCCGTTTACCCCTGTTCACATACGGGTTCGTTATAGCTTATTATAGCCTGACGATATTTTATGACATATTTATGCATTTTCAAGTTGTTCACCGTTCCTTCGGATTTGCCGACACGGTTCAGCCGTAAAGCTGCATTTCGCATCTCACTTTTTCTCGTTTTATATTTTTGCCTTGTTTCCGTCGTCCTCACTTACGGCGCTGCCCTCTTCGGCACATTCGTCCGAGCAAAAGAGTTTTGAATGTTTCACAATTACAATTGAAGAAACCAGCAGGCATCCCATTGCAAGCGGCGCACGCCGTTTTAAAAGCAGCATCACGGCGGCAAAAGTTCCGAACAGTGCAAACGTTACTGTGCTGCGCACACGATTCGGAGAAATCCTGATTGCAGTTGAAAACAGTATATACAACCCGGCAAGCAGGAACACGATTTTTGTTTGCGGAATCAGCGCAAGCAGGACGCCGAAAGCTGTTGCAATGCATTTGCCGCCCTTTGAACGGTCGAACGGAGCAACCGCATGACCGAGCACCGGGGCCGCAATCAGAATCGCAAAGGACAATCGACGAACATCATAGTTTTCTTCCGCAAGAAGCACAGGCAGGAAACCCTTGAACATATCAAGAAACAGGCACAGCAGCCCGAGCGGTATCCCGCAATTTATAAATACGTTTGCAGAACCGGGATTCCCGTCCGAGCTGAGCTTTGTTATATCTTTTTTTGCGAGCAGCAGCGGCATGAATCTGCAAAACATAACTCCGCCGCAGGCAAAGCCGAACGCCGCATATGCCGCACACCGTGCAAAAGAACTTATATCCATCCTTCAGCCACCTTTGCCGCAATATCGTCCGCCGCATTTGGGTTTATGCAGGCGCGCTGCATTGCACGCATTTTTTCCGCTTTTTGTTTGTCGTCTGTTAAGCTCCACATTGCCGAAACCGCTTCGCGCTCATTCGCAGCACGTATCGAAAGCCCGTGAGAGGTGAAAAAAGCAATATTTTTTGCTTCGCATGCCGCATATGTCAGCATTTGCACGAGCGGGACGTTTGCAACAGCGGCTTCCGTGCTTGTCAATCCTCCGGGCTTGGACAGCATTACATCCGCCGCATTCATGTAAAGATTCACCTGTTTTGTGAAACTCACGGTTTTTATCCGCCCTGCCGAAGCAAATCGTTCATCAATGCTCTGCTTCAGTGAAGCGTTATGCCCCGTCAGAACGCACGCAAGGTAATCCCCGCTGCTGCACCGCTCAAGCGTGTCGCAAAGCTCAAGGATGTTTCCGCAGCCGACGCCCCCGCTCATTATGAGCATAACGGGTTTGTCCGCCGGAAGCCCGAGTGCCGCTCTTGCCGCCGCTTTTGATTCGTGTACAGCGAATTTTTTGCTTACGGGAATGCCTGTTGCGAACAGCTTCTCTTTCGGTATTCCGCATTTTGCAATTTCATCGCGCAGCTCCTCATGCGGAATAAAATACCCGTCCAGTTTTGTTTCGCCGAAAAACGGAATGCAGGTGTAATCCGTCAGCACACCGTAGCACGGAATGTTAAACCCTCCCTTTTTTCGGATTGCCGTCAACGCTTCCATCGGAAAAAGATGCGTTGAAACAACGGCATCAAATCCTTTATCTTCGATATACTCACGCAGGCCGGGAGCATACTTTGAGTTTGCATAATAAACAGGGGACACTATTCTCGTTGAACTGTAAATATCGCCTGCTTTATAAATAATCCCGAACAACGCCGGCGCTTTTCTCAGCATTGCAGTGTAGGAAGCAGAGACAATTTCACTTGCTTTGCGCCCGCGGAATATCAGCGGATCAATCAAAGTACAATCGATATTTCGTCTGTTGAATGCACCCACGAGCGCACGCGCCGCACTGTTGTGTCCTTCCCCGGTGTCGCAGCTCATTATCAGAACTTTCATTTTTTGTGTCCTTTCCTTTGTTTATTCTTATTCTGCCGCCCGAATCGCCCGGCAGAACTGCATTCTCTCCGCAGGCTGCGGCAAGCTCACTTGTCAGTCGTTATGCTTATTTTTGTTTTTCCTGCGCCGATTTTCGACGTCTGCAATCAACCTGCGAACATCATTCAGAATATCGTTATGTTCCATGGTTCGGAGTTTCGGGAATGCCGCAAGTATACGCCGCTGCTGCGCATTCAGTTTTTGAACAAACACAGCCGCTGCATTATGAACAGCGTTGTACACTTCGCTTCCGAGCCCGCCCTTATCGTGCAGCTTCAGTCCTATATCTGCCTTTGCGTTCTCTATCGCTGCGGCAAGCTCCTTAAGTTTTTTATTAAATCCCGCAATTCCGCCGATCGTGACGCATTCATCCGCCGCAATTATTGCAAACATCACCGCCGCAAGCCAATGCAGTGCAGCACGGGGAAGGCTGTTCGTAACATCGGACACAAGCGGATGAACAAGTTTTATCAGAATAACCGAAAATGCTCCGAACACAACCGCACCGAGCAGGCAGACGCGTCCGTTAATGTTGAATTTGCGTTTTGAATAATCCCACCAACGCGCATGAAAAAGTTTTTCCATGATGTATGAGGTGCAATATTCCAGAGAACATGTTACAATTGCACCGAGGAAAAAAAGCAGCACAGGGTTTTGAACTTTTCCGAGTATCAGAATGTCGAGCACTGCCCCCCAGCCGTAAATCGGGCAGTACGGACCGTTAAGGAAGCCGCGGTTAATGAACTTATGCGCACGAACAGAACACAGCGTGCTTTCGTAAATCCAACCTACCACACTGTAAAAGAAGAGCCAAATCATGTATTTTTCGACATTTTCAAGAAGCATATTTCTCTCCGTATCCGTTTTAACTGCGCCGCAGCACAGAGCCTTCGGCTGTTTTGCGGCAAATTCAGGCACAGGGCTTGACCTTTTGCCGTCGGTTACATTATAATTCAATTGCGGAGTTTCGACAATGGTTTAGTTGAAATACATTCGTCAGCGTATAACCCAAAAGTTCTGAAGTGAGCAGCGGCTTGCAGTTGTTTCACATTTCATACGTTTTTTTATCCGTTGTCGCTCCGTTAAGCGGTTATTGCCGAATCCTTGGAAAGGTTTTGATTAATAATGGCAAACATATTTGACTATCTCATATGGCGCGGCGACCTTCCTCTCTCCGTCAGTCCTTTCAACGAGGTTGACGGTGCCGTTTTTGCACGGCTGAGCTATTTGCCGTTTGAGCTTATCATGCCCTGTGACTCCCCTGTTTCCGTCACCATTGCGGATGCCGCAGCGGCGCTTATTTCGCTGAACATAAAAAAGCCGGGCTCTCTGCGCAAGGAAAACGATGCAAAACTGCTTGAAATGCTTTTAAACAGCCGCCGGTTTCGGGATATTGAGCTCTTCGGCTACTCATACCTTTTTGATGCCGCAACGCAAACTCAGTTTTCCGCCGTCACATTCCGTCCGAGCAAGAACAAGCTGTATGTTTTTTTTCGCGGAACCGACAGCACGCTTGTCGGTTGGAAGGAGGATTTCAACATGTGTTTTGTCTGTCCCGTTCCTGCCCAAAGCAATGCCGTTGACTATCTGAACCGTATTGCCGCTTCAAACGGCGGCGATATAACCGTCGGCGGTCACTCAAAAGGCGGCAACCTCGCCGTTTATGCCTCAGCATTTTGCGAACAGGCTGCCCGCCGCCGAATCACTCATATTTATAATTATGACGGACCGGGCTTCACGGAAGATGTTTTGAATTCGGACAGCTATAAAAGCATCTGCGTGCTTGTGAACACTTTCGTTCCGCAGTCATCCGTCGTCGGCATGCTTCTCGGTCACGAAGAAAAGTATACAATCATTCACAGTACCGAAAGCGGAATTATGCAGCACGATATTTATTCCTGGGAACTGTTGTGCGACAAGTTCACCTATCTTGAAAAGGTCAACAACAGCAGCATGTTTATCGACTTCACGCTTAAGCATTGGCTCGCAGGAATGGATAACAGGCAGCGTGAGCAATTTGTCGATACCGTTTACGCCGTTATGCAGGATACAAATGCAAAGACGCTCCGAGATATTTCAGACAATTGGTTAGTATGCGTCAAAACAATGCTCCGCTCGCTTAAAAATATGGATGAGGATACCCGCAAATCCGTTTCGCATGCACTTCGTCTGCTTCTGCGCAGTGCAAAGATCGGACTTGCGCAGATGATACAGAATAAGTAATTGTTTTGAATTATACCTAAGAATTCCGACAGCTGTCGGCCAATGTGAATATCCAATATAATGAAACGTTTTTTTATCAAAAATGCCTCTCTGCTGCTCCCCTGCGGACTGCAAACGGGGAGTATCGAGTTTGACAGCACAATAACTGCATTGCGCCGAAGCAACGATTCCTGTGCATCTGATTGCGAATGCGAAACGCTCGATGCGCACGGCGGCTTTGTTGTTCCCGGACTTTTTGATATCCACACGCACGGGGCATACGGCGCAGATTTTTCGGATGCGGATTTTTCGGACAGAAATGTATTGAACGACATTCACGAATGCAGCATTCACGAATGCAGCAATTACAAATGCAATGAGTTTGATGCCGATAGTTTTCCGCTCAATTCCCCGCTTTTCCGCCTTTCGCGATACTATCTCAGCCAAGGCGTAACCTCCTTTCTTGCAACAACAATGACTTTATGTGCAGAGGAGCTTTTTGCCGCCATGCGTTCAATCGATGCGTTCTGCCGTATACGCGCGGAATTTATCAAGCGCACTCCGAAGAAGCTGCATCACCTTGCCGGCGCAAAATGCATCGGCATAAATCTTGAGGGACCTTTTCTCAGCAGCAGTAAGCGCGGGTCGCAGGCCGAATGCAATCTTCTTGCGCCCGATGCAGCATTGTTTCATCAGCTTAATGCCGCAAGCGGCGGTCGGATAAAACTCGTCACCGTTGCGCCCGAACTGCCCGGTGCGTTTGAATTCATTCGCAGCGTTTCGGGCTGCTGCACCGTTTCGGAAGGCCACAGTGCGGCTGACTACAACACGGCAATTGCCGCGTTTCGAGCCGGAGCTTCCCATGTTACGCATATTTTCAACGGCATGAACGACTGCCTGCACCGTTCCCCCGGTATTGCAGGCGCGGCAGCCGATCTCGGAATTCCCGTTGAACTTATCTGTGACGGGCTGCATGTTCACCCTGCCGTGGTTCGCGGAGTTTTTCGGGTCTTCGGCAAAAAAACCTGCCTGATATCGGATTCGCTTCGCTGCGCAGGAATGCCCGACGGTCGGTACAGCTTGGGCGGGCAGGAATTCGTTTTGTCCGACGGATGCGCCGCTCTTGCGGACGGCACGCTTGCGGGTTCTGCAATATCCCTTGCCGATGCGGTTCGCAACGCTGTTTCGTTCGGCATTTCGCCGTCCGACGCATTCTTTGCTGCATCGTATGCACCTTTCGCCTCCGTCTTCGGCGATTCCGCTCCGTTTGGACTTGAGTGCGGCCGCGCTGCGGATCTTGCTGTGTTTGATGCGAATTTAAACCTTAAAGCCGTGTTTATGGACGGCGAAAGAATGCTCTGAGCAAAAGGGTCACCGGCGCAGCTCCTTCTTTCCGTGAATTATATTTGCCGTTGTAGTTTTTTTTCGGATATCAAACAACGGTTGCTTGCGGATGATGCTTCTTTTTGGTACAATAGATGCAGTGGCTTCGGAGCTTCTCGGAGGTATGCGTATGAAATACAGCATTGCAATATGCGACGACAGTAAAACCGATGCAGCACTCGTGCAGTCGTTTTTGCTTGAATGGGCAAAACAGCGCGGTACGGAGGTTGAGATTGAGGTTTTCCCTTCTGCGGAAAGCTTTCTTTTTCGTTACGACGAGTATAAAGCTTTCGATATCCTGCTTTTTGATGTTGAAATGAGCGGGATGGACGGTGTGTCGGCGGCGCGTAAGGTTCGCCGCGAAAATGAAGCTGTTCAAATCGTGTTCATCACCGGCTATTCGGATTATATTGCCGAGGGCTACGATGTTGCCGCGCTGCATTATCTCATGAAACCGCTCAACAAGGAAAAATTCTTCTCCGTTTTGAACCGGGCGGCTCAAAAAATCACGCAGAACGAACGCTGCATATGCTTTGAGAGCGGCGGCGAAATGCTTCGCATTCCGGTATACGAGATACGCTACCTTGAAGTTTTCCGCAATTATGTTACCGTTCACGCAAAGCGCGAGTACACGGTCAAGCGCACATTAAGCGAGTTTGAGCAGGAGCTCGGCAGCGGTTTTCACCGCATCGGAAGAGCCGTTATTGTGAACCTTAAGTTCGTTGCACACGTTACAAAAACCGAGGTTCAGCTTTCGGACGGAACCGTGCTTCCCCTTCCCCGCGGCGCATACGAACCGCTTAACCGTGCGATAATTGCGCACTTGTGAAACAGATTTTCCATATATACGGAGTGAAATCGATGAAAAGCCTTTTAAAGTGCATTTTAAAAAAGCATTATGACAGGCAGCTTGAAGCCGACCAAAATGAGTTTATTGAGACGCATTATCGCGAAGTTGAAAACATGTATCAAAAAATGCGCGGATGGCGGCACGATTATCACAACCATATTCAAACGCTCAAGTTTCTTGCCGCAAACAATGATATTGTCGGAATAAGGGAATATCTGAACGAGCTCGATACGAACCTTTCGCTTCTTGACAGTTCGATCCGAACGGGAAACTCCATGGCGGATGCAATTTTGAACAGCAAAGTTTCACTTGCAAAAGCACGGGAAATCGATGTCCGCGTTGATGCACATATTCCCGTGAAACTTAAAATATCCGAAATTGACCTGTGCTGCATTCTCGGAAATCTGTTCGACAATGCAATCGATGCAAGCATGGCTCTCCCGCCGCAAAACAGGCTCATCCGTGTTTATATGGACATGAAGGGCAGCCGACTCTATATCTCGTTCACAAATTTCACCTCTCAAAAAAAGCTCGGCAAACTCGGCCGCGTTTTTGCAACAACAAAGGGTTTGGGACACGGCCTCGGGCTTTCCCGCATTGAAAATATCGTTGAAAAGCATGACGGATATTTGAGCTTTAACTCCGAAGACGGAGCGTTCACTGCGGAAATACTTCTTCCGCAGGAATAATTGCCTGTATTTTCACTTATCTTTTTCACACATTCGATGCAGCATTGCATTCGGGTGTTTTTTTGCTTCACATCATGCAGAGCCTTACTCCGCCCGCCTTCTGCGGCGGCAAAACTGCAATTCGTCCCCGCCAATCAACAATTCGTCCCCTAAATATGCAGCTCGAACGAATTTCGGCTATAATGCAAACATCAAAAAGCTGAAAGGCGGTTGATACAATGGACAAAAGAACAAAAAAAGAAACTCAATCCAAACCCGGCGCAAAAAAAGCACCGAAACCGAAGTACAATCTTTGGCAGAACACGGGATTCATGCTGCGCACATCCCGAAAGTACGCAAAGAGTGTTTTCCCGCTCTGCATCGTGCTTGCATTGCTCAGCGCGGGCAAAAGCATTGCCGAACTGCTTATTGCACCTGCAATTCTGAACAAAATCGAGCTTTCCGCATCCCTCGGCAGTGTTGTTTTCACAATTGCGGCATTCGCCTTGGTGCTCATGCTGCTTTCCGGGCTTCGGTCCTATGTTGATACGAATGCGCTGTTCGGAAGAATCGCCGTTCGGAGCCAGGGAATCTATCTCAGCATTTCCCGAAAATATGCCAAAACATCCTATCCGAACCTTTTGAACACGGATTTTCTTGCCCTCGGAGAAAAGGCAAGTGCTGCCTGCGCCGGCAACTCAGAGTCATCCGAAGCCATCTGGACGACTCTGACGGATCTGATGACGTCATGTATCGGCTTTATCGTCTATCTTGCTTTGCTGACGAACCTTAACCTTTGGCTTGCCGCACTTGTTGCCGCAACAACGGCTGTCAGCTATTTTGCAAGCAAACGAATCAACGAATGGGGCTATCTTCATCGCAGCGAAGAGCTTGAGCTTACAAAAAGAATCGAATACGCAAACAAAACCGCAACATCGCGCGAGTTTGCTAAGGATATCCGCATGTTCGGCCTGCGCGGCTGGCTGGAAGATCTTTGGGGCAGCACAATGCGCCTGTACAGTGCGTTTTGTGCAAAGCGCGAGCGCAAATATATTTGGGCAAATATCATTGATATCGTTCTGACTTTTTTGCGCAACGGCATCGCTTATGCGTTTCTTATCGGAATCACCGTCAAAAACGGATTGCCTGCCTCCCAATTTCTTCTGTACTTTGCGGCACTGAGCGGCTTCGCACAGTGGGTCGTTGAGATTCTTGATAAGCTTTCCGTAATGCACAAGCAGAGCCTTGATATTTCCACGATTCGCGAATTTCTTGATTGGGACGAGCCTTTCGACCTTAACGGCGGCGAAAGAATCGCTTTTGAACCGAACAAACAATACGAAATCAGGCTTGATAATGTTTCCTTCCGCTATCCGAAGGCGGATAAAGACACGCTCTCTCACATTAACCTGACCGTTCATCCGGGTGAAAAGCTTGCAATTGTCGGCCTTAACGGCGCAGGCAAAACAACGCTCGTGAAGCTTGTGTGCGGTTTTCTTGACCCGACCGAAGGACGCATACTGCTTAACGGAGAAGATATCCGCAAGTTTAACCGCAACGACTATTACGCGCTCTTTTCGGCTGTTTTCCAGGAATTCTCCGTGCTTGACGTCACCGTTAAGGAAAACGTTGCCCAATGTGTTGACGGAATCGATGAAGCCCGCGTTTGGCAGTGCATTGATAAGGCAGGTCTGACCGAAAAAATTAAGTCCCTCCCCAAGGGCATTGAAACGCATCTCGGCAGGCGTGTGTTTAAGGACGGAGTTGAGTTTTCCGGCGGGCAGACGCAGAGGCTCATGCTTGCAAGGGCATTGTATAAAAACGCACCGATACTCGTGCTTGACGAACCTACCGCGGCACTTGACCCGATTGCAGAAAATGACATCTATCAAAAATACAATGATATGACGCACGGACGAACCTCGTTCTTCATCTCTCACCGCCTTGCCTCAACGCGTTTTTGCGACAGAATCATTTTTGTTGACAGCGGGAAAATTGCAGAGGAAGGCACGCATGACGAGCTTTTGAAAAACGGCGGAGGCTATGCCTATATGTTCGAAGTTCAAAGCAAGTACTACCGCAGTGACAATCAGGACGGCACGTCAGACGGTTCTCCCGACGCCGCAATCAAATGAAAGGAGTGAGTGAAAATGAGTAACAATACCAACAAAAAAACAAGTTTCGCCGCTGCGTTCAAAAACAATTTGCGCGCATGGAAAATACTGTTCAAACCTTGCAAAGGAACATTTGTTTCGATATTTTTGAGTGCATTCACAGCCGCCGCAAGCCCGCTTGTGACGATCTGGTTTTCAGCTCAGCTGCTGAATGAGCTTGCAGGCAGCAGAAACCCTGCCGCACTCCGCAATTGGGTTTTACTGACGCTCGGCGCGACCGCCGGGATAATGCTGCTCAATGCGATTTTGCAGCATTGGCGCGAAGCGGAGGAATCCACTTTTTATGCCAAGATGCAGTCCGTATTCGGCAAAAAAAGACTTGATATGGATTTTCCGAATGCTGACAGTCAGCGCGTTTACGAGCTTCAGTCACAGATATGGCAAAGCCAGAACTTCACCGGATACGGCCTTAGGCAATCGATTGAAATCTTTCGCTCCGGCTGCAATGCACTGTTTCAGATCCTCGGCGGCATCGGACTTTCCCTCGGTTTGTTCTTTGCAAAGATTCCTCAGGCATCCGGACTCGGCTTTTTGAACTCCCCGCTCTTCACCGTCGGTTTTATTGCCCTTCTGTTTGCGGCTGCACTTGCTGCACCCGTCTGCGCAACAAAAGGCAACTCCTATTGGGAACGCAACGATGAACAGGGCACTTTCGGCAACCGCGTGTTCGGTTATTTTTCAAGTGCCTCCTCCAACAGAGCCCGAATGGCGGATATGCGCTTTTATAAGCAGCAGGCCATTGCCGAGTATTACCTTGAAAAGAACAATACATTCAGCATGAAATCCACCTTTGCACAATATGCAAAGGGACCCATGGGACTGCTCATTGCTCTTTCAAGCTGCGTGTCCGCATTTCTGACCGGTCTGATTTATCTGCTTGTTTGCATAAAGGCATGGGCGGGCGCATTCGGTCTCGGCACCGCAACGCAGTATATCGGTTCGGTAACAAGCTTTTTCGGAGGCTTCTCGGAACTGATGAAATGCATCGGCGTGATGCGAATCAATTCAAGTTTCCTTGACACAGTGTTTGAGCTTTTGGATACTCCGAACACAATGTATCAGGGCAGCCTCACCACCGAAAAGCGCAGCGATATTCAGTATGATGTTGAATTTCGTGATGTGTCGTTCAAATATCCCGGCAGTGAAGCGTATGCACTCCGCCATGTGAACATGAAGTTCAAAGTGGGCAGCCGTCTCGCAGTTGTGGGAATGAACGGCAGCGGTAAAACAACCTTCATAAAGCTGCTTTGCCGTCTGTATGACCCGACCGAAGGCGAAATACTGCTCAACGGCATCAATATTCGAAAATATCGTTACGATGACTACATGAAGATATTCTCTGTGGTATTTCAGGATTTCCAACTTCTGGCACTGCCCCTCGGGCAGAACGTTGCAGCAAGCCAAACATACGATGCCGCACGTGTGCTCGACTGTCTTAACAAGGCAGGGTTCGGCGAGAAGCTTGCAAAAATGCCGCACGGACTTGATACATATCTTTATAAGAGCGTCGATACTGAAGGCGTTGACGTTTCCGGCGGTGAAGCGCAAAAAATCGCCATTGCACGCGCATTGTACAAGGATTCGCCGTTCATTATCCTTGATGAACCGACGGCCGCACTTGACCCGATTGCCGAAGCGGAGATTTATTCAAAATTCGATGAAATTGCAGGTGATAAGACTGCGGTTTACATCAGCCACCGCCTCTCCTCCTGCAAATTCTGTGATGAGATCGCCGTGTTTGACAGCGGCAGAGTGATTCAGCAGGGCACCCATTCCGACCTGCTTGCGGATGAAAGCGGCAAATACTTTGAACTTTGGAATGCTCAGGCACAATATTACAAAAAAGATACTGTTCAGCCGGCATAACGCCGTCATACTGTTCAATTCCGTTCAGTCGGACCGCATGCCCCTTTCCGGCTGAAATTTAAGAGCGACGATGCACAAAGCTGCACCGCCGCTCTTTTGTGTGTTCTGCAAACGACTTAAGTGGTTTTTAATTTTTCGTAGATTTATCTTTGCTTATTGTACCTGCACACAGTTGCCGCGGGATCTTTTCCGCACTTCAGCTCTTTAATGCTGCGCAAAATACGCCTTGCCGGTGCGCGGCATTTCCGCTCTGCTAAGATTTTATCAGGAAACTGAGTGTTAAAAACATCGCTTATAACAGCCGAAATTTGCCGAACGTTCATGTTCGGTTCGATCCGCACAGCTATCATTGCCGCCTCAGCCCCGAATTCATGGACCGATGCACAGCAGCAGGACACAAGTCCATGGGGATACCATTCATCTATTATCGTCTTTACAGCTTCGTAGATCGAACTGTCAAAGTCCATATTCCCCCTCCTGCGAATTCAAAAAAATAATATGTTTAAAATTTGAAAACAAACAATAAAATATTTCAGGTTAACTGTTTGAAAAATAAGCGAACAGTCAAGCAGTGTTATGTTTTTGAAGGCAGGTGCAGTTTCACGCACCAATAAAAACCTTGCCCGCATTCCGGTGCAACAGTCTTCAATGATGCTATATTACAACATTTATATTCTCTTGTCAAGCATTTTTTTACCTGAATATCAATTTCGGCATTAATTATTTTTCAGTTGTTGACATAAACACGGTTTGCACGCTCAGTGACGAGACAGGTCAATTCATAGTTTATGGTTCCCACAATTTGAGCCACGTCTTCAATGCTCATGCCGCCCCGCCCAAACAGAATCGCTTCATCACCCTGCCGCACATCGCCGCCGGTTACATCCGCCATGCAGACATCCATGCATATGCGCCCGATCTGGTTGTATGCTTTTCCGTTTATGAAAACCTTTCCCATGTTCGAAAGCCTGCGCGGATAGCCGTCCGCATACCCCGCAGGAATTACGGCACTTGTGATGCCTTCCTCGGCGCGATATGTTCTTCCGTAGCTCACGGTTGCGCCCTTGGGCAGATTTCGAACCTGTGAAACGCGCGCTTTGAGCGTCATAACCGGCTTAAGCGGGCCGTTCTCGACCGGTTCGCTGTCGGGGTACATGCCGTAAAGCATAATTCCCTCGCGGACGGAATCGAAATGCTTCACATCCGTCAGTATTGCAGCAGAGTTGCTCACATGGCAGTTTTTGATTCGGATACCGTGCGCGGCAAGTCCGTTAAAAACGGCAAGATAATTGTTGTATTGAAAATCGGTGAAAGCCTTTTGCGAAGGGTCGTCCGCAACGGCAAAATGCGTATACATTCCGACAGTGTCAAGGTTTTTCATGTGATAAATGCGCTCCGCCGCATCAACAGCCTCGGAGTGATTGCTCTGGGCGAATATGCCTATGCGTGACATACCCGTGTCAAGTGCGATATGGACCATCACCTTGACCCCGAGCCTGCCTGCCGCACAATTCAGCGCAGCAGCATGAGCTTCGTCCACAACGGTCTGTTCGATATTCAGCCTGCTGAGGATTTCAGCATATTCGGGAGCGGTGTAACCGAGTATCAGAATCGGAATTGTGATGCCGTTTTCGCGCAGTTCGACAGCTTCGCTCAATGCCGCAACCGCGAACATTTCGGCTCCGTTCCGCTGAAGGAATTGCCCGCATTTAACCGCGCCGTGTCCGTACGCATCCGCTTTCAGAACGCATATAACCCTGCGGTCGGAACGTTTTTTTGCATATTCAAAATTATGCTTAAGCGCACCGAGATCGATCTCCGCCCAAGCTCTTGTTGTTTCGCTTACTGAATCGTTACAATTTGCGGAATACATCTTTTTGAATTCCCTTCCCCCGTTGGCAGCACGGGCTTATTTTGCCTGTTTTTATATCTGAAACCGATACTTTCTTACGCCGCATTATGTGCAAGGCACTCCGTCAGTCCTTCATACGCGAGATAAAGCGCAACAAGCATGATAATTATGCCGAGTACAATGCGAATTACTCTGCTTATTTTTTCATACTTTGCATTTGAAGTTAATCTTTGAACAAAGCCAACGCTTGTGCCTGCCGCCACAGACAGTACTGCATGTCCTGCCGAAAACAGGAGCAAAAGCATAAATCCGAACAGAACATTCCCGCCGCCCGCATCAGCAGCAATCGCCATCAAAGCAAAAACTATCGGCAGCGCACAGTGCGAAGCAAATAATCCGGCAATCATTCCGGATATGAACGCACCGACGCCGCCTGTTAAACGGCTTTTTGCCAGCACCGAATTGCCGGAAGGAATGATTCGAATTACCTCCCACATCTGAAGTGCCATCAGCACAAGCAATATGCTCATCGCAAAATGAAGGACGGTTTCGGCGCGTTCCAAAAGCCCGCCCAGTGCTGAAGCAAGCATTCCGAGAATGCAGAAAGTTACGGTTGAACCAACGGCAAACAGAATGCTCAACAGCAATGCACGGCGCGAACTCTTTCCGTTCTGCGGCAAATCCTGCCCGCCGACAAAACCTATCACCAAAGGTATAGTTGACAATGAGCACGGCATGAGCGAGGTCAACACGCCTGAAACAATTGCAATAACAGGTGCAAGCCAAAGCTTGTCCGCAACCGCTTCTGCCAATGATTTCAAGAATTCGTTCATCCTCTCCTCCTTGTCCGATCTGTTCTCAGTGCTTTTGCGTCAGTCCGCACAGGCTGCCGCTTCTGCCGATTATTTTCACTCAATTGTCTGCGACTGCTTAATTTCACTCGGTTGTCTGTGACTGCTTGCGGTTAAATTCCTTTATCCGCTGGTCCTTCGTCAAAAGGCGTTTACGCATACGGATATTCTTCGGCGTTACCTCAACAAGCTCATCGTCACGAATAAACTCCATGCACTGTTCAAGGCTTAAATCAACCGGCGGTGTAAGACGCAGAGCTTCATCCGAACCGGAAGCGCGCATATTCGTGACATGTTTACGTTTGCAAACGTTAACAACAATATCTTCGTTGCGGGAACATTCACCCACAATTTGTCCTTCGTAAATCGGATCTCCCGGACGAACAAACAGTCTTCCGCGTTCCTGAGTGTTAAACAGACCGTATGAGTTCGCCTCGCCGGATTCGGAAGCGATAAGCGAACCGCGTGTACGCTCCGCAATTTCGCCCGTGTACGGTTCATAATCCTTAAATATATGGCTCATTACGCCGTTGCCCCTTGTGTCGGTCAGAAGCTCACTGCGATAGCCCATCAGTCCGCGCGCAGGTATATCGAAAATTAAGCGAACACTTCCCTCGTTTTCGTTAATCATGTTGTTCAGAACAGCGCGCCGCGTTCCGAGTTTTTCCATAACCGTGCCCATGTATTCCTGCGGGACGTCGATTGTCAGTTCCTCGATGGGCTCAAGCAGATGCCCCTGCTCATCGCGCTTCATTATTACTTTCGGACGGGAAACTGCAAATTCAAAGTCCTGCCTGCGCATGGTTTCAATAAGAATCGACAAATGCAGCTCACCCCTGCCGCTGACTTTGAAAGCATCGGTGGAAGAAGTGGGTTCAACCCGCATTGAAACATTCGTTTCCACCTCTTTAAACAGGCGGTCGCGCAGATTGCGTGAAGTTACGTATTTTCCCTCTCTGCCCGCAAAAGGACTTGTATTGACTATGAAATCCATGCTTACAGTCGGTTCGTCGATATGAACAAAGGGCAGCGGTTCAACACATGCGGGGTCACAGACCGTTTCACCGATGGAAATCCCGGGGATCCCTGCAACGGCAACGATATCACCCGCGCCGACGGACTCTGCCTCAACGCGTTTCAATCCCTCGAACCGATACAGGCGGGAAAGCTTCGCCTCACGGGGAACACCGCCGAGGGCACAGACCGTCACGGCACGGTTGCGGTTTGCAACACCGCGTTCGATTCTGCCGACGCCGATCCTGCCAACATAGTCATCGTAATCAATCGTTGAAATAAGCAGCTGAAGAGGTGCGTCTTCATCACCTCCCGGAGCGGGAACATGGTTGATAATCGTGTCAAACACAGGCTGCATGTTCTCGGTCATTTCATCGGGTTCAAAGCCTGAAACTCCGTTGCGTGCCGAAGCATATACTATCGGGAAATCCAGCTGTTCTTCGCTTGCGCCGAGTTCGATGAAAAGATCCAGTGTTTCGTCCACGACCTCGTACGGGCGCGCACCGGGACGATCAACCTTGTTGATGACAACAACAGGCACCTTGCCCAATTCCAATGCTTTGCGCAAAACGAACCTTGTCTGCGGCATACAGCCCTCAAATGCATCAACAAGCAACAGCACGCCGTCAACCATTTTCAGAATGCGTTCAACCTCGCCGCCGAAATCGGCATGACCCGGAGTGTCAACAATGTTTATGCGATAGCCTTTGTAGTTTACCGCCGTGTTTTTGGAAAGAATTGTGATGCCGCGCTCACGCTCAAGGTCATTGGAGTCCATTACCCTGTCCTGCACCTGTTCATTGGTGCGGAAAACACCGCTCTGCCGCAGAAGCTGATCAACAAGGGTCGTTTTACCGTGGTCAACATGCGCAATGATCGCAACGTTGCGAATCTTTTCGTTCATAATATTACAGTTACCGCTTCCGCCGCTGCGAAAGCGTCCTTTCAGCTATTTTTAATATTCAAATGCTTCACTTTCACCGAAAATATCGGCTCAGCAATCGGTGTTTTTGTTCATCTTCCCGATTTTTCACAACTTATTATTTTACAACCTCTTTTGCGGCATTGCAAGAGGTTTGAACATTATATCATTTCGATTACCCTGCCGGAGCATTCGTATGGTTCAATATATTGCCATTTGCATTGATATATGGTAGAATTCTTTTTGCTGAAGCAGCAGCTGTTTCAAAGATGTGTTATTAAATTATAAAAAAGATAAGTTTCGTTTTGCGCAAGCAAGCGGCAGGGAGGAAACAATGAGTACGATTCGTGACATATCACTTGCTCCTTTGGGGCATAAACGTATTGAATGGGTTAAGGACTTTATGCCCGTTTTGAGTACACTGCGGGAACGTTTTGTCCGCGAGCAGCCTTTCCGCGGGCTGCGGATTTCGGTATGCGTTCACCTTGAAGCAAAGACCGCATATCTTGCGCTCGTGCTGCGCGACGGCGGTGCAACAGTTTCCGTGACCGGGAGCAATCCGCTTTCAACAAAGGACGATATTTGTGCCGCACTTGTCGAGGACGGGATGGATGTTCATGCATTTTTCGGCGCAACCGAAGAAGAGTATTATGAACATATTCGCCGCGTCCTTGAGTTCAAACCGCATATCATTATTGACGACGGCGGTGAATTTGTGACGATGCTTACCGAAAAGCATCCCGAATATGCAGAATGCCTTATCGGCGGCTGTGAAGAAACGACCACCGGTATTCATAAGCTCCGTGCACGGGCAAAGGACGGCTCACTGCCCTTCCCCATGCTTGCGGTCAATGATGCTGATTGCAAACACCTTTTTGACAACCGCCACGGCACGGGGCAAAGCGTTTGGGACGGAATCATGTACACGACAAACAACATGGTGACCGGGCGCACCGTTGTCGTTGCAGGGTACGGTTTTTGTTCAAACGGCATTGCAATGCGCGCAAAAGGACTGGGCGCAAATGTTATTGTTACGGAAGTAAATCCTTTCCGCGCACTTGAAGCGGTAATGGACGGATTCCGCGTTATGACTATGGATGAGGCAGCACCTATCGGCGATATTTTTGTTACCGCTACCGGCTGCCGCGACGTCATTACCGCAAGGCATTTCGAAAAGATGAAGCATAATGCCATTCTTGCCAACGCCGGGCATTTTGATGTTGAAGTCAGCAAAGAAGATCTTGAGAAAATTGCTGTTGAAAAAATCGAGCGCAAACCTTTCATAACCGGATACAGAACGGCAGACGGACGCATACTGAACCTGCTTGCGGACGGGAGGCTCGTTAATATCGTTGCAGGCAACGGACACCCTGCGGAGATAATGGATCTCAGCTTTGCAATTCAGGCTCTTTCCGCATGCTGGCTTGCAGAACACGGAAGAGAAACGGCACCCGGGCTTTACGATGTTCCGAAGCAGATAGACAATGAAGTTATTCGCATGAAGCTTGATGCAATGGGGCTGCATATTGATTCGCTGACACCGGAGCAGGAAGCCTACCTTAACGGGAAATAATCTTATTGAATATTTGAATCAACGGATTAATTCTTTCAGAAATTCCATATGTCAATTATACCGGACTGCCCTTGCGGTTTGTCCGGTTTTTTTGCATCAACGCACCTGAATTACCGTGCTGCGCTTAAGATTAAGAAATCGCTGCACATTAATCCGCATCGCAATCATCGTCACGCCGGGCATTGTGGTTTTATTGAAAATATGTATATTTCCCGCATTTTTTGCAGATGCTTTTCATATCATTTGACAAGCACAGGGAGGTATTGTAAAATATGGATAAGCACAGCAAAAAAGCATTCAGCGACGAACCCGCCGCAGCACTGCGCAAATGGAAAGCTGCAATGGCAAGGTTTGATGCCGCTGCACCGGATGAAGCAAAGATCGTTGCGCTTGAAGTCGAAGCGGCGCGAAGGCGATACATCTTTTTGCTGGAGCAAAGGCGTGCAGAGCAATAGGCATGTGCATGCTCAATGCCGGCAGCCGACTCGGGCTAAGATTTTTCTGTCTGTTCCCGCCGGTTACCGATGCAGCGATTGTTCGAACGCCAAGATTAAAATCAACCGGAAAGGATACTCTTTTTATGGCTCCTCAGATTCTGACGTTCATCATCGTGCTTGCGGTTATATTTATCATTTTCAAAATTTTCAACCTGAGCATCAAGATTTTTTTCAAACTGCTTATCAATGCACTTATTGGTGCAGCACTGCTGTTTGTTTTTAACTTTGTTTTTGCAGGTTTGCTGAATCTAAGCTTCTTTTATATTAACATAACATGGCTGACGGCACTTATAACCGGCATATTCGGAGTTCCCGGCGTTGTTGTTTTGCTCATCATCGGATTGCTTTGATGCAAGCCGTTGATTATCATCGGATTGCTCTGATGCAAGCCTTTGAAGTTTTCGGTAATTCGGCCTTTTGGAGGAAAATATGTTTACCTACAGTGATTATGTTGAAAGCGCGGCGGTTCTGCGCGAAAAACTGAGCGGATTTAAACCAGATGTGCTTATTATACTCGGTTCCGGACTGGGTTCGCTCGGTGAAAATGTTCAAAATCCGATTTTCATTGACTACGGGGAGATTCCGCGCATGCGGACAAGCACCGCAATCGGTCATAAAGGGCGCTTCATTGCGGGTTTGCTCGGCGGCAAGCGTGTGCTTTTAATGCAGGGTCGACTTCATATTTACGAAGGATGGTCGGCAGAGGAAGTTGTCTTCCCCGTCAGGCTCGCAAAGCTTATCGGCATTGGCAAAATGATCATAACCAATGCGGCAGGCGGAATAAACCGTGATTTTAAAGTCGGTGAGCTGATGCTCATTTCGGATTTTATCAAATTCAACTGTGTCAACCCGCTGGCAGGTCGGAATATAGACGAGTTCGGCCCGCGGTTCCCGGATATGAGCCGCGTTTTTGACAGGGACTACATGGAACTTTTCCGTTCAGTATGTGCGGATGCTCGGGAAAACGTACGCGAAGGCGTGTATTTCTACTGCATGGGTCCGAATTACGAAACACCCGCCGAAATACGCGCAATGCGTACACTCGGTGCGGATGCAGTCGGAATGAGCACCGTCCCCGAGTGCATTGCAGCGCGGCATTGCGGAATGCGTATTTTGGGCATAACGCTTATTACAAACATGGCTGCGGGGATTTTGGACAAACCGTTGTCCGGTGAAGAGGTCATTGAAGCCGGAAACGCCGCAAGCAAACGCTTCGTTTCGCACGTTGCGGAGTTTTTAAGGCGCATGCCGCTTGATTAACCGAACGTCTGCTCCATGCCGGCTCTGCCGAAGCATTTACGGCTGTGAGTCGGCTTTGTTGGTTTAAATTGAATTATGTTGGATATTTTAATTAAGAACGCAAACATCATCACAATGAACGATGCACTGCCTGTTATTTCGGGCGGCTGCATCGGCATAGAAAACGGGAAAATCAGCTTTGTTTCCGACAAGAATTCGCCCGAAATGCAAATTGCGACCGAACGCATCATCAACGCTGACGGCAATATTGTCATGCCCGGGCTTATCAATACCCATGCGCACACAGCGATGTGCATAATGCGCGGTTATGCGGATGATTACGCGCTTAATGACTGGCTTTTCAAGAAAATATTCCCCGTTGAAGGCAGGCTCACGCGCGAAGCAGTGCTTGCAGGCGTTCGTTTGGGAATTGCGGAAATGCTCGCAAGCGGAACAACTTCTTTTTCCGATATGTATTTTTTTGAACCGGATTCAGCCGCTGTTGCAGCCGAAATCGGCATTCGCGCTTCGCTCTGCAATTCCGTGCTCGCTCTCGGCGATGATTATGATTTTGAACAGGACAGAGCCGTTATTGAAACGCGTGCATTGATTCGGGATTGGCATCTTGCCGCAAACGGGCGCATTCGTGCCGACGTCGGCATACATGCCGAATACACATCCCGACCCGAGCATTGGCGCAAGGTTTCGGAGCTTGCCGAAAAGCATAATCTCGTGACGCAAATTCACCTTTCCGAAACAAAACGCGAAACCGATGAATGCATCGCACGCTATGGCAAAACCCCAACCGAAATTCTCAACGAAAACGGTGTTTTCAACACACGCACACTTGCGGCGCACGGAGTTTATTTGACGAATCGGGATATGAGCATTCTTGCTCGGCGCGGCGTCTCCGTTGCACACAATCCCGTATCAAACCTTAAGCTCGCAAGCGGTATTGCGAATGTCACCGCGATGCTCAAAAGCGGAGTCAACGTTTCCCTCGGCACGGACGGCTGCGCCTCAAACAATTCGCACGATTTGTTCGAAGAGTTGAAGCTCGCCGCACTGCTTGCAAAAGGCACAAGCCTTGACCCAACGGCCGTTCCCGCATATTCTGCGCTGAAACTCGCAACCGTGAACGGAGCGTATGCACAGGGAAGAGAGAACGAGATCGGGCGTCTGATTCCCGGATTTGATGCCGATATAATCATGGTTAACACCCATTCTCCCCGTCTGCGTCCCGTTTATGATCCATGCGGAACTGTCGTCTATTCCGCCTGCGGTTCTGACGTTTGCCTTACAATCGTTCAGGGAAAAATTCTGTATGAAAACGGACGGTGGTTCACCGTTGATGTTTCAAAAGCAATTGAGGATGCCGAACGTTTCGGTGTTCCGCAGGTTCTCGGCAAGTGAAAAACAGTTAAATAAGCAACAAGGCTCAATGCCCGCAAGTCATTAATTTGACCGCCGACATTGAGCCCTTTATTATTTTCAAATCGTTTTCGGTTTTAAATCAAAACCCGCTCCGCAAATATCGCAAACGCTTACAGCTCCATGCTGCCGGTCGTTCTGGGATACGGGGTTACGTCGCGGATATTGGAAATACCCGTGAGGTACATCAGGATGCGCTCGAAGCCGAGGCCGAAACCGGCGTGTTTAACTCCGCCGTATTTACGAAGGTCAAGATACCACTCGTAATAGCTCATGTCCATGCCGAGATCTTCGATTTTCTTCCTGAGAACATCATAACGTTCCTCGCGCTGGCTGCCGCCGATGATCTCTCCGACACCGGGAACAAGCAAATCCGCTGCCGCAACGGTTTTTCCGTCATCATTGAGGCGCATATAGAAGCTCTTGATTTCTGCGGGGTAGTCCGTGAGGAACACAGGACAATGGTAAACCTCTTCGCAGATATAGCGTTCGTGCTCGGTTTGCAGATCGCAGCCCCAGAAAACGGGATACTGGAACTGCTTGCCGGATGCCTGAAGCAGCTCAACAGCTTTTGTGTATGAACAGCGAACAAAATCGGAATTCACAACATGGTTAAGCCTTTCAAGAAGGGTGCTGTCCATGAATCGATTGAAGAATTCCATTTCATCCGGGCAACGCTCAAGAACAGTTTTGATGATGTATTTAATCATCGCCTCTGCGGTATCCATGTAGCCGTTGAGGTCGCAGAAAGCCATTTCGGGCTCTATCTGCCAAAACTCCGCGGCATGACGTGCGGTGTTGCTGTTTTCTGCACGGAATGTGGGTCCGAACGTGTAAATATCGCGGAACGCAAGTGCAAATGCCTCGCCGTGAAGCTGACCGCTGACGGTAAGGTTGCAGGGTTTTCCGAAAAAGTCTTTTGAGAAATCCACCTTGCCGTCCTCGGTGCGGGGAGGATTATCCATATCAAGGGTCGTGACGCGGAACATCTCGCCCGCTCCCTCGCAGTCACTGCCGGTGAAAATCGGGGTGTGTACGTAAACGAACCCGCGTTCATCGAAAAAGCGATGAATTGCCTGTGCAACAACGCTGCGAACACGGAAAACAGCCTGGAAAGTGTTCGTGCGGGGGCGCAGGTGCAGAATCGTGCGCAAATACTCCATTGAGTGACGCTTTTTCTGAAGCGGATAATCGTTGGGGCATTCGCCCTCGATGATAACCTCGTTGGCCTTGATTTCAAACGACTGTTTTGCCTCCGGAGTGAGCTCAAGCACACCCTTTACCGTTATTGCAGTGCCGGTTGCAAAAAACTTTGAAACGGACTCGGGAATTTCGCCGTGCTCATAAACAACCTGAACGCTGCGGAAAGCCGAACCGTCGCCAAGCTCGATGAAGCCGACGTTCTTGCTCTCGCGTGCGGTCTTTATCCAGCCGGAAACCTCAATATCGCCCACATACTTTTCGGGGCATTTATGCAATTCGTACAACCTTATCATATTGCACCTCGTATACTGTAATTATCCAAGAATTCTATCATAATTCTTCCTTTTTTGCAAGATAAATGATTATATATTTTTTATCCTCGTTCGCTGTGCAAACCGCCGCAGACACGGCTGCGGCATTGCTGTCGGTTCCGGCTGCGGCGTATAAGCTCATACTATTAAGGATTGGCCTTATTTGAAAATTCTATCCCATTGTGCGTTATAGATATCGATCTTGTCGCTGAGATCGCGATAAATAACGCTCTTCTTAACGGCCTCTTCGGGAACATTGTATGCAGTGTTGTTTGCCCACTCATCCCCGAGAATGTCGAGAACCTTTGTGTTTGCGGAAGAGTATCCGATGAATTCGATGTTCTTCGCCGCAACTTCGGGTTCAAGCAGGAAATCGATGAACTGTTCCGCCATTTCCTTTTTGCTGCTTGTTGCGGTTATAACAATGCTGTCGAAATAGATGTTGCTGCCTTCTTCCGGCACGAAAAATCCGAGATCCTCGTTTTCCTGCATGCACCATACTGCATCACCGGAATAAACAAGCGCAAGTGCGCCGCTGCCCTGAATCATGCTGTCCTTAACATCATCCGTGAGATACGCCTTAACAAGGGGTTTCTGCTCAATAAGAGCGTCGGCAGCCTGCTTTATTTCGTCCGCATTGTCGGTGTTGATATCGTAGCCGCAGTAAATAAGTGCTGCCGCCATTGCATCGCGAACGCTGTCGTACATGTATATTTCCTGAGAATACTTTTCATTCCAAAGAACATTCCAGTGCCCGAGGTCCGCTTCATCAACCATCGTTTTGTTATACAGAATGCCGAGAACTCCCCATGTGTACGGAACCGAATACTCATTCGTCGGGTCATATGCAAGGTTGCGGTATGCCTCACCGATGTTCTCGTAGTTTTTAAGGCTGCTGCAATCAATCTTTGCAAGGCGGCCTTCACCGATCATGCGCTCAATTGCATAATCGGACGGAATGCAAAGGTCATACGGACAATCATCGGCCTGAAGCTGAATCATCATTTCCTCGTTGCTGGTGACGACTTTTTCTTTTATTGTTATCCCAGTGCGGCGTTTGAACTCATCCTTCAGAGAAGGCTCAAGATAGTCGCCCCAGTTGAGAAGGTTGAGAGTTTTGTCCGAGCTGCAGCCGGTAAAAACCGGAACGACCAGCGCGAGCATTGCTGCCGCAAGAAGCAGTGAAACAAGTTTTTTCATTATTTTTCCTCCGTTTTTATGTTTTATGCTTTTCAGCAAAATAACCAATAGATTTAGCCGGCTGCTGCCGTTGTCCGCAAAAGACGGGCTGTGCGGCGCCGGAATTCAGTTTTTCTGTGCAACTTTCCGCCGCTGCTGTTCGGCTTCCTTCTCCTGTCGAATGCTGCGCAGATTTACAATCAGAAGCAGCGTGCCGACAACAACGAACATCAATGCCGAAAGCGCGCAGAATTTTGTGTGAACGCCTCCCTTTGCCGTTTTTGAATAAATCAGCATTGCAAGGTTCGTGCTCGTTCCGCCGGTAAAAAGGCTTATTGCAAAATCATCTATGCTGAGCGTGAACGCAAGCAGAAGGCCGGAAACGATTCCGGGCATGATATCGGGAATAACGACCTTTGCAAGAGCTTTTACCGGGCTGCATCCCAAATCCATCGCCGCTTCATACAGCGAGTCGCTGCTTTGACGCAGTTTCGGCAGAACAGAAAAGATTACGTACGGTATATTAAACGTTATGTGTGCAATCACCATTCGAGTTATGCCCACGTTTTGTTTTATTCCAATAAATGCAAACAGAAGCATCATTGAAATACCGGTCACAAGGTCCGGATTGACCATCGGGAGCTGAGTTATCGACTCAACAACGGCACGGGGACGCTTTTTCATGGAATGCAGACCAATTGCTGTTGCCGTGCCGATAACGGTTGCAAGAATGCTTGAAATCACTGCAACGAGCAGCGTTGTCAGCAATGCATCCATAACATCGCCGTCGGAGAAAAGCGCAGTGTATGCACCGAACGAGAATCCGTTCCATATTGCAGCCGAACGCGAATCGGTGAACGACATAACGAGCATTACCGCAATGGGAAGATACATAAACAGCACGACAATGCCGAGGTACGCTCCCTTTAAGAATTTGCCGAACTTTTTCACCAGAGGGTTCCTCCTTCCCTGCCTTCGTCTCTGTCCGCTCTGCGCATTATGACCATTGAAATTATAACAAGAATAATCAGCACGAGCGACAATGTTGAACCGACACCGAACGATTTGTTAATGAGGAATTTTTCCTCGATCAGCTGACCGAACAACACGATTTTTTTGCCGCCGAGCATTGTTGAAACGGCAAAAGTCGACATTGCCGGAACAAACACCATGGTTATTCCGGAAATGATTCCCGGAACGGACTGCGGGAGCACAACTCGGAGGAATGTGTTCAGTCCGTTCGCGCCGAGATCATGCGCCGCTTCGATATGGGATCTGTCGATTTTTATGAGCGTTGTATAAATCGGCAGAATCATAAAGGGCAAAAAGTCATATATTGTTGCGATCAGAACCGCGCCGGGCGTGTAGATGAGCTGAACGTCCGTCGCGCCGAACCAAGAGAGCACCGTTGCAACGATTCCGTCATCATAAAGAATTATCTTCCACGCAAGAGTTCTGAGCAGCATGTTCATCCACATCGGCATTATGAACAGTATCGAAAGCAATGCCGCCGTACGTTTTTTCATGTTCGAAAGAATATACGCAACCGGATATCCCGCAAGAAGGCACACGGCGGTTGTTGCCAATGCGATCCAGATGGAGTTCCACAGCGCGGGAAGATAGGTCGTGCTTGAAAAAACCTGTTTGACGTATTCGGTTGTGAATGTGCCGTTGTCGAAGAACGCATAGTATGCAACAAAAAGCATCGGAGCAACTATGAACAGCGGCATCCATACGAAAATATACGGGTAAGCAAGACGGGTTCTTTTCATCGATTTGCTTTTTGCCTCCTTTTTATTTGCTGCATATTTCCGTTCATAAGTTCTGCTGAGGTTCTTCCGCCGCAGCTTCCGTCGGTTGTCTGCGCTCCGGGTTCATAATGTGAATAGCATCCGGAAGAACTTCGATTCCGACGGTTTCGCCGACGGGCACGAAATCCGTTGAATGAACTTTGAATATGCGCCCGTCGCAATCCACGGTGAATTCATAGTGAACGCCCATGAAAAGAACACTCGTTACAACGCCGTGCAGCGGAGTTTTGCCTATCGGCACAAAATCAACATCCTCGGGACGGATAACAACATCAACGGGTTGTTCCGTGCCGAACCCCGCATCCACGCATTCGTAATCAATTCCGTGAATGTTCACAAGGTAATCACGCCGCATGGTTGCTTCAAAAATATTGCTCTCACCGATGAACCTTGCGACAAAGCGGTTTTTGGGCTCGTTATAAACATCTGTCGGGCAGCCGATCTGCTGAATGATGCCGTGATTCATAACGGCAATGGTGTCACTCATGGTGAGGGCTTCCTCCTGGTCGTGAGTAACAAAGATAAACGTTATGCCAAGCTTTTTCTGCATACGCTTAAGCTCTATTTGCATCTCCTTGCGGAGTTTGAGATCGAGTGCGCCGAGGGGCTCATCCAACAGAAGCACCTCCGGTTCGTTCACAAGCGCACGCGCAATGGCAACGCGCTGCTGCTGTCCGCCGGAAAGCTGGTCAATATAACGTTTTTCATATCCCGCAAGGTTAACAAGTTCAAGCATTTCCGTGACGCGGCGTTTGATTTCATCCTTCGGCAGCTTGCGTATTTTCAGGCCGAAAGCAACGTTTTCAAATACGTTAAGATGAGAAAACAGCGCATATTTCTGGAATACGGTGTTGACTCTGCGTTTATACGGCGGAACATTTGTCAGCTCCTTTCCGTCCATCATTATTTTGCCCGATGACGGCATAATAAAACCCGCAATAAGGCGGAGCAAGGTCGTTTTGCCGCAGCCGGAAGGGCCGAGAAGGGTTAAAAACTCACCGTCGCGGATGTAAAGATTAATGTTGTTAAGCGCAACATCACCGTCATAATCCTTTGAAACATTGACAAGCTCTATCAGGCGTTTGTTTTCCATATTTATACCCCGCTTCCGCAGCTGCGAAAGCACCCTTTCTCCGATTTCGGCATGTTCCTTCGGTCTGCGCACACCGTGCCGTCGGCATACGCGGGAATCTTTCGTTTTTTTTACCTGAGCTGCCGCGTATTCGGCGGACACAGCCCAACTGTATTCAAGAGGATCATGTCATTGCCGCAAAAGCAGTAACGGACATAAACCTTAAGTCATCCTGCATCTTTATCAGAAGGACGGCGGGGTCACGACCCACAACACGCGCGCTTCGCGCTTTGAGAGATTGGCAATATAGTGATTCTCCGTCGGTTTAAAGCAGAAGCTGTCCCCTTTGTGAAGTTTAAGCTTTCTGCTGCCGATAACAAGAATTACACTGCCGGAAAGCACATATCCGAACTCCTCACCCTCGTGGGGTTCATCCTCAAAAGTTCTGCCTCCTTCGCCGAGCGTCACAAGAATGGGTTCCAAATCATTTTTCTGAGCGTTCGGAACAAGCCAGCAGACCTTTGAGCCAAGGTCTGAATCTTCGCTTTCGAACATGTCGTCCGGGGTGAAGACAACTTTTTCATCCGCATCCCCGGTTGTGAAAAAATCGGCAATATCGGTGCCCAAAGCTTCAAGGATGTCGATAAGAGTTGCAATGGACGGCGAGGTCAGATTGCGTTCAAGCTGCGAAATAAAGCCTTTTGAAAGCTCGGTTCTTGCCGCAAGTTCCTCCTGCGTCAGTCCGAGTTTCAGCCGAGTTCGCTTGATTTTATCGCCGATGTCGATCACCGTATCGCTCTCCTTTCCGAGCAGCAGTTCGCGCTTTTCGGGTGTTTTGAATCACTAAACTCCGTGTTTAGTTCCGCACCCCCTGCGCCGAACATGAAAGCTAAACCTTGAGTTAAGCATTGCTAAACTCAAGGCATATTAAAACACTTTTCCGCCCCATTGTCAACAGTTCCGCAACAATATACATTTTTTGACTTGTTTTGACGCTATTCGTCGTTTCGGGCCATCCTTTTTGTTCTGTCTCCCGTTCCGAATCATGTTTTGCGGAAATGCAATATAAATGATTAATATATCTGTTGACATTCAATATACGCAATGCTAAAATCGACATGTGTCCGATGCTCAGTCGGGCAGAAAGAAATATACGGAGGACAGTTTCAGAATGAAAAAACTCATCTCGCTTCTCATCGCCGTGCTTATGGTATTCGGGCTTTTGCCCGTACTGTCGGCCCCGGCGACACATGCTTCCGCCGACTCATCCGACGGATACGGCGATTTCAAATCCGCCTCGCATCCGGCTGATACACTTCGCGGATTCAGCTATTTTTATCACGACTCAAAATTCATGGGCGGGCCTTACGGCTGGGTCTCAATGGCGTCCGGCAATCCGGAAGGCGCAAGCTTCATATCCGACTTTACGGAAAGCGGTTACGTTGCCGGTGAATTTTACAACGGCTACGTTTACGGCTATCGCTATGCGGAGGAAAGCAATTACCACTTCTGCAAAGTGAACGCGTTCACTTTTGAAGAAACCATTCTCGGCACATCCGAAGCCGTTGCCGCCGATATGGCATACGACTACTCAACCGACACAATGTATGCTGTCAGCGGCGATCTTCTCTGCACGGTAAATCTTTCGGACGGTTCGCTTACCGAGGTCGGTTTCGTCGGCCCCGATGCAATGCTTGCTCTCGCCTGCTCCACCGACGGACAGCTTTACGGTATCGGTGACGACTGCAATCTTTATGCAATCGAAAAAACCGAGGGCATGGGCGAAGTATGCGGCTTTACGGGCGTCATTGCGGACGGACTTCAATCCATGGCATGGGATCACAATACCGACACGCTCTATTGGGCAAGCTGTGCAACCACTCCCCACCTTTTTACCTATTATACAACCATGGGCAATCTCTGTGAGCTGAATACCATCGACGGAACCGCAACCGTTATCGGCAACATTTACGGCAGCAAGATGCAGGTCACCTGCCTGTACTCCGTTCCCGATTTCTACGATGCGCCCGAATTCCCGCTCACGGATATGCACCTTAGCCTTGACACTTCATACATGGTACCCGGACAGACCGCACAGCTTTCCGCATATATGGAACCCGCAAATGCAGAGCGCGGAGTCACATGGGCAACGTCAAACCCCAACATAGTCCGCGTTGACAATTGCGGCAAAATGACCGCAGTTGCAACCGGAACGGCACTTGTAACCGCCCAAAGCATCGACGGCAGCAAGATAAAAACCTGCACGGTGAACGTTGTTTCGAGCACGGACGGACTGACCCTTGATGATGCAGTCAACGGAACGGGTTCGAACTATACATATAACAATGCGGCAAATTACCCCTTTGAAACAGAGATTCGCGACGGCAGGCTCTGCGCTGCTTCAACGATGACCGTTCAGGGTGAAGCACTGCTTCAAGTTGACCTCGGCACTCTCACAGCAGGCAGCGTTGTGCGTTTTGATTGGAAGACGGACACACGTTATATGTTCCACGGCTGGATACTTTGGTTCAATAACGACTACGTTGCAAACCTCACAGGTTCAACCGGTTGGCTCACATACGAATATGTCATTCCCGTAACGGGGCAATATGTCCTCACATGGAATCTTCACAAGGACAACTCCCCCGTTGACGGCTCAAACAAGAGCTGGGTCGATAACCTTGTTGTTGAAAGCCAAAGCACTTCACCGGTGGAAGGTGTCAACGTTACCCCCGAAACTGCCGAGATGTACACCGGCGGACAGCTTGCGCTGAATGCAGAGGTTTACCCCTCAAATGTTGCCGATGCAAGCGTTTCCTGGAGCAGCAGCAATGAATCGGTTGCAACCGTCAATTCGAACGGCGTTGTTACCGCCGTTGCACCCGGCACCGCCGATATCATTGCAGCAACGACCGAAGGCGGCTTTACCGACAGCTGTTCCCTTACGGTCGTTGATTCCGCCGTTATTGATGCGCCAATCAGCGATGCACTTAACGTTTCGGGCGGTTCACTCGTTTTCTCGAACGATACCGCTCATCCATGGGCGGTTGACAGCGAAACTTTTGCGGGCAGGACGGCTGCAAAATCAACTATCAACGGCATGGCGGGAACTTCAACAGGCATCAGGCTCAATGCCGGAACACTTCATGCAGGCGACAGGCTCAGTTTTGACTGGCTGGCAAGCAGCGAGGGCGGCACTTGGGACTATGCGGCATTCATTGCCAACGGAAATGTTGAAGCAACGACGGGCGGCACCGACAACGATTGGGCGAACTTCATCTATACGGTGCCCGCAGACGGTGAATACATCTTTGAATGGACATATCAAAAGGACGGATCACGCGATCAGGGCGATGACTGCGTTTATGTTGACGAGGTGTGCATTCTTCCGGCTGTCGGCGTTTTGGGCGATGTTGACGGAGACGGAACCGTTACAATATCCGATGCTCTCATGATAATGCGCAATGCCATGCAGCTGCTTGAGTTCACTCCCGCACAGGCCGCAGCTGCTGACATGAACGGCGACGGACTTATCACCGTTGAAGATGCACTCACCGCACTCCGCGCGGCCATTACCGTGCGTTAACGAGTGCTTTCTCTCGCACTATACGGAGCAGCAGAGTTCGGAAAATTCCGTTAAACTGTATACCCGCGAAAAAATGCCGAAAATTTAAGCCTTTTTCGCAATGAGCAAGTTGTTCGGAATGTTCCCGGGCAAAAGAAGCGGATGCACCAAAACGATGCACCCGCTTTTTTATGTATGTGTTTAATCAATTGTGCGGCTTTTTGTGTTCAGTGCCCAATGCTGCGTTTAAGCTTCATAATCATTATCCTGAGCAGCTTTCCGGGAAGGATCTGCCACAGAAGCGCACCTGCGGCAATCGCAAACAGCGTGAAAAATCTTATCTTGCCGTGGTCGCAATAAAGCAGTGCGCCCGCCGTAATGCCGATTGCAATTGCACCGAAAAGCGTATCCGCCGCCGCTGTCGCAAATCGATTTCCCCTTATCCTTACCAATCTGAATAAATCATAAATGATGCCTGCTGCCAATCCGCACCAAAGACAGCACAAAAAAACAGGTATCTGGTTCAGGGTGTTCTGCATCCTGCACGTTTTACCTCCTTTCGCTTTCAGCCGTTTCGACATAAACTGCCCGCAGCTGTCGCGGGTTTATCTGAACATTCTTGAAAAAAACGAGCCGCGCTGAACGGGAACATCATCATATTCAAAGGCAATAATTTGTCCTTCTATGATAACCTGTCCTTCATCAAGGTTCAGCTTCGTAATATGGAGTTCGGTTCCTTCCACTGTAAGTCCTCCGCCCTCCGTCATAAGCACAACCATGCTTTCGTTGAAACTGCCGACATCCTTAACTCCTGTGATGCTTGCAAGCTCCCTGTTCTCAATATGCACGGAATGCGTGCGCAGCCTGAGCGTGCTCCCTTCGATACACGGTCTGTCATTCATTTTGTTTCTCCTCTCTCTTCTATATGTTTTTTACTGCCGAAACTGCGGCTTATCTGCCGACAGGCTTCGGAACAACACCGACAGCTCAAGCTTTCCTTTTCGGAATACACTGAACTGTTCATTGTTTTCTCGGGAAATCCGTAACCGGTCTCCCCCCTGTGTCCTTTACACTGTATGCATGCCTGCACGGCATTATGCTGACACCGATGACTCGGCCGAAGTCTTTTCGATATTAAGTAAACGTGTAGTTTTATAGCAAATAATCGATGTTTTATGTCAGTTTTCAATTCCGGTTATATCATTTACGATGCGCGCATAGGTGTTATAAAGAGCATTTATGCTGCAATTTTATCAGTCTGTCCGCACTGTGACGGCGTTGGTTTTTCTTTGCCGTTGCATGTTTAAAAATATATTTTCGCTTTTTGAGTTTTTTTGTGGGGAAAAAGCAAAAACTTGTATCAAACGGCAAGATAACCCGCCCGGAACGGAAAAATTGCTCTTGACGAAAATGCATTTCGGGAGTATGATATGAATGCGAGATATTGGTATGCTGAATTGAAAACAGATTGAATTCTTAGCTCCGTTTTTCACGTTCGTCAGAGCTATTGGAATATGTCATACCATTGATATAAAAAGATTAAACTTTGTGTGAGGTAATACTATGACCAGAGAGCAGCTGCTCGAAAAAAGCTTGGAAAGCTTGCGCGAAATTGCAAAGGCTCAGGGCGTTAAATCTATTACTAAATATCGAAAAGCAGAACTTGTTGAGATTATTATGAACGGCGGCATTGTCGCCAGAAACCAGCCGATTTTCGGTGCTTACAGTCAACTCAGTCAAATGCCTGATCCCATTGCCGCCGCAAGAGCGAAGCAAGCTGCCAAAGCTGCAAAGGATGCAGGAACTCCCCCCGTTGTTTCCGAAACCTCGCAGCCCGCTGCCGGCACACAGCCCGCTGCCGCACCCTCGGAACCGCAGCCCGCTGCCGCCGCTGCAAAAACAGTGTCGGAACAAATACCCGCTCCGACCCAAATACCCGCTCCGACCTTTGAAATGCCCAAGCCTTCCGCGGCTCCGCAGTTCCAGCCTGCCGCGCCGAAGCCCGCTCAGGGAACTGTTTCCGCACCGGCTCAAATGGCCGCTTCAATCCCGATGCAGTCTCACTCCGCACCCGCACAGGAAAACCCGCGTTCGGGCTTTACACTCGGATACAACAGCTCACGTCAGCAGAATTACGGCAGTCAGCCTTATTCAAAAGGCTATGATCGCAGTGCTTATTCCTCTGCGCGTGACAGCCGCAGTTACAGCCGCAGCGGGCAAAACTACCCCGCAGGCAATAATTCAGGCAGCTATCGTCAGCCCCGAAACGAGCAGTATTCCTCCAACGATTCAAGCTATCGTCAGCAGCGCGGAAATGATTCTTTCCGCCAGCAGCCGCAGGATCCTTATCAGCAGCAAACCCTTTTCCCGCAGCAGGATTTTTATGCTCAGCAGGGTTATACTGCCCAACCCCAGAGCGGTTTCCAGCCCACTTATCCGCAGCAGGACAGTGCCTATCGTCAGCCTGCGGCAGGGTATACAAATCCCGTCATGCCCGGTGCGAATTATCCTGCAAGGCAGGAGGGTTACTACAACGCAGAATACGGAACGAGCAACCCTGCCGTTCCCGAAATGATCGAAGCCGGTGAATGCGATGATGCCGAGGGCATCCTTGAAATTATGTCCGATGGATACGGCTTCCTCAGGCGCGACAACTACCTTCCCGGAACGAACGATGTTTATGTTTCAAACTCCCAGATCCGCCGTTTCCGCCTCCGCACCGGCGATCTTGTAACAGGCAAAACGCGCCAGACAAGAGAGAACAATCGCTATGTTGCTCTTATGTACATCACGGCGATCAACGGCATCAGTCCCGAAGAAGCCGCGCTGCGCAAGCCTTTTGAGGATCTCGTCCCTATCTTCCCGAACGAGCGCTTCACCCTTGAAACACCCGGAAACAGCCAAAAGGCGCTTGCAATTCGGCTTATAGACCTGATCTCCCCCATCGGCAAAGGTCAGAGAGGCCTTATTGTTTCTCAACCCAAGGCAGGAAAAACCACCCTGCTTAAGTCCATTGCAAACGGTATTGCTCAAAACTATCCCGATGTTCATCTTATTGTTCTCTTAATCGATGAACGTCCCGAGGAAGTTACCGATATGCAGCGCTCAATTAAGGGCGAAGTTGTTTATTCAACTTTTGACGAACTTCCCGAGCATCACACCCGCGTTGCCGAAATGGTTATGGAACGTTCCATGCGTCTTGTTGAAATGGGCAAGGATGTTGTCGTTCTTATGGACTCCATCACAAGGCTTGCCCGTGCCTATAACCTGACCATCAATTCCACCGGCAAAACCCTGTCCGGCGGAATGGATCCCGGTGCGCTGCATAAACCCAAGCGTTTCTTCGGTGCTGCACGCAACATTGAAGACGGCGGAAGTCTCACGGTTATTGCAACCGCACTTGTTGAAACCGGTTCCCGCATGGACGATATGGTCTATGAAGAGTTTAAAGGCACAGGAAACATGGAGATTCATCTGGATCGCAAGCTTTCCGAAAAGCGCATCTTCCCTGCCGTTGACATATATAAGTCCGGCACAAGACGCGAGGAGCTGCTTCTCACGGATGATGAGCTTGACTGCGTCACCCGTATGCGCAGGATGCTCTCCGGCGGAAATACAGCAGAAGTTACGGAACAGGTTATCAACATGCTTGAAAAAGCACCGACCAATGCCGAATTCTGCACGCTCTTCAAAAACTACATTGCGATGTATGAAAAGGATGGCTACATGTCCGCGGGAAGAACGCCGCTCAGACGGTGAGCAATCACGGTGAGCAATCACGGTGAGCAATCATTGAATTAACATAGCATATGCACAAGCCCTCGCCGCGGCATTCGGCGAGGGCTTGATTGAAACAAAAAACAGTACGAATAAAGCCTTCTGCCGATCGGCAAAAGGCTTTTGGCTCCCCCTGTTGGACTCGAACCAACGACACTGCGGTTAACAGCCGCATGCTCTACCGACTGAGCTAAGGAGGAATATTGAATTTGAACATCAGTTCCTTCGAACAAGATGTATTATACACCCATTGGACGTATTATGCAATACCCTTTTGCAAATATAACATCGTGCTCATTGTTGCACGGGCTCAATATAATATTTGTATTTGTTTGGAGCATAGGTCTGTGTTTATGCATCAACCGCCGCCTGCATTCCCGTTTGAATTTCCGGCAATCTCCATGAAGGTCATCATCGCTTCCCAAACCGCTGCTGTCAAAGCAGCGAAACAGGCACAGGCATTGCAAACAGCAATTGCAGTCAATGCCTGCTCTTTGCCGGAAAAGAGCAGGTTTGCAAACGGGAGCAAGAACAGCAAGCAGCCGGTAATCCTGTTTGCGATGGTGTGCCTCATAATAAACCGTCTCAGCGCGACGAATCCCGCAGCAACGCTGCAAGCACAAATTGTGATAACAGCAGCAATCACTCAAATAACCCAATTGTCTAATTGCAGCTTCGGCAGAACATTAGCTGCGTATGATGCCGCAAAGCATAAATCCGATATGCTGTCAAGTATCGCACCCATTTCACTCTCTGTATGCAATTTGCATGTCATCGATCATATCGTACAATCCGCAGTATGCATACACAATACAGAGCTGCACTGTTCCGTACTTAATCGGAAACAATGCAGCCTATACAGCAATCCGCGTCAAAGTGACAATATTTGCCGCATTGTCATTCAGCACCTTATTTCTGCACTTCATACCCCGCTCCGTTCACGGATTAAAATGAAATAAAAAAACAGCATTTCAACAGGAAATGCTGTTTTGTGGCTCCCCCTGTTGGACTCGAACCAACGACACTGCGGTTAACAGCCGCATGCTCTACCGACTGAGCTAAGGAGGAATACTATTTTCTCAACAGATGCTATTATACCTCCAACCGACTTAAAATGCAAGGGCTTTTGATAATATATTTATTTTCCGCGCACTTTGATTATTTGCTCAAAGGAATACTCCGCATACTCATAGATAATCAAATCCAGCTCCTTTCGCACATTGTCGGGCAGTTTAACTCTTCCCATTTGCGGCAGCGGCAGCAGAATCATGCGGCGCAGCGCTTCAGCCGAAAGCGCGCTGATCACGCGGCAGCCGACACCGCAATAATCGCAAAGGGTCCCTCCCTGCACTTTTGAAAATGCAACCTCCTTCTGCTTTCGCAAATCCTTCCCGCAGCGTACGCAATGCGTCAGGACGGGTTTATAGCCGGCGAGGCAGAGCATTTTTGCCGTGGAACAGAGTTCAATGTCTATCGGATTGTTGTCTCCGTATGCAAGAAAGCTCAGTGCATGGTAGCACAAAGGAAAAAGTTCCGCGCCGCCATGGTTATACGCAATAATTTCCGCAAAACGAAGAATCTGGTTTGCTGAAACAAGCCTTTCGTAGTCCTCCCTTATCGGATAAAACGATTCCTTAATTGCTGTTGACGAAGCGTACAATATTCCGCCGCGTTCATACACAACAAACTCACCGTAGCAGCACTGCTCTGAAACTGCGTCAGCCGTAACGGAGCTTTTTTTTCGGCAGTTGCGCACGGTAACAGCGACAGCACCGCGTTCCTGCGTGAGGACGGTCAGTATACGGTCGTTGTCGCGATAATTCGCATATCTCAATACTATTCCGTTCAGTGTTTCAAATGCCATGTTGAATTCATACCGCCGTATCGCGTTGCTCCGCACACCTTACCGACACCGGTAAGCACGTTTGAAAGCCCATGTGTTTTTTTTCGTTTTTCGGGAACACTAAGCTCACTTCGATAAGGCAGCTCGAAGTATTCCCGAATCTGTTACCGCAACGAAAAGGAGGACATGATGAACCATTCAGTCACAGAAAGCGGCACCGCGGACAATCAGGAACAGCTCTTTTCCGAAACATTTCGCAAAAAAAGCGACAGGGCTCCAAGCAGCGAAAAAGCACAAAAATCTCTTTGGGCCGATTTTGCCGCAACGGGAAATGTTGAAGCTTATCTCAGGTACCGCCGTGCCTTCGGGCAGCGCAAGGATGAATAATCGGCGATTATTGCAAAATCGGCACCGTTCTTCCGCCAAATGTCGTCCGTCGCTTAAAAATCGGGAGTAAAGCCGAATTCTTTCAACGCGGAAGCACTGTTGCGCCAGTCGGGACGAACCTTTACCCAAAGCTGAAGGTTCACCTTTGTTCCGAAAAGCCATTCTATATCACGCCGCGCTTCCGAACCGATGCGTTTGAGCATTCTCCCGCCGTGTCCGATTATGATGCCTTTGTGTGTTTCGCGCTCGCAATAAATGGTTGCAAAAACATCGTGTATCCCGTCTTCACGGAGCTTGATTTTGTCAATGCCTATGCCTATGCCGTGCGGTATCTCATCCCGCAGCAGTTTCAATGCGTTTTCACGTATCATTTCACCGCAGATCGCCCACATAGGCTGATCCGTCACCATATCGTCAGGATAATACTGCGGGCCTTCGGTCAGGTACTTGCAAAGAATCGCTTCAAGTTTATCCACATTTCGGCCCGTCTCCGCGCTTATTGCAACAATATCCTTTATGTAAGGTTCTTTTTCAAGCCGTTCGCGAATCTCGTCGATATCTCCGAGACTCACAAGGTCGCTTTTGTTAATTGCGGCAATCACAGCTGTTTTTCCGCATCGTTCGCCGAGCCGGGACAGCAGCAATTCATCCTTTTCGCGTATGCCGACGGAAGCGTCAAGCATTAAAAGTATCGCTTCAACCTCGTTCACGGCATCGAATGCGACTTTCAGCATGTATTCGCCCAAACGATTTTTCGGTGCCGTCACTCCGGGAGTGTCAAGAAAAATTATCTGGTAATCCTTTCTTGACACAATGCCCGTTATCCTGTTGCGCGTTGTTTGCGCTCTGTCGGAAACAATGCTGATTTTTTGCCCGACCATGCGGTTCATCAATGTTGATTTTCCGACATTCGGAGAACCGATTATCGTTACGAATCCGGATCTGTATGCTGATTTATTCTGTGTTTGTGTCATTGTTTACTCCATATCTTTTTTTGAGAACGCAAAGGGCAGAAGTTCGCCGAGGGAAAGAATTCTGTATTTGCCTTCCCTGTTTATGCAAATAACAGGCATTTCCGCATCGCAGAACTCCGCAAGCACCTGCCTGCATACCCCGCACGGGGCCGTAAAATTTTCGCTGTCCGAAGCAACGGCAATTGCTGAAAACTGACGTTCCCCCTCGTAAACCGCTTTAAATACCGCCGTCCGTTCCGCACAGTTTGTGGGCGTATAACCGGCGTTTTCTATATTGCAGCCGCAATACAGCGTTCCGTTTTTTGACATCAGGCAAGCCCCGACGCGAAAATGCGAATAAGGCACGTATGCGCGTTCGCGCGCCCTAAGTGCAAGTTCAACGAGCTGATCAATCTTTTGTTCCGTCAGTTCAAAACCATTCATATTTACTCCGTGCATCCATCAATTTGTTTTGCAATTGCGGACATTATTCTCCGCTGATGTTCAAGCATAACCGTTTCATCCTCCGGCCGCATATGATCGAAGCCCAAAAGATGCAGCACTCCGTGAACGGTAAGGAACATCAGTTCGCGCTCCGTCGAATGCCCGAGAGCTGCGCCCTGTTCCGCAGCACGCGGAACCGAAATCATAATATCGCCCAGGAAATCATCCGGAATGCTGAGTATTTCATCACCTTCATCCGCAGGGAAACTCAAAACATCCGTCGCCCTGTCAACATCGCGATATTCACGGTTGTAAGCATGAATCGTTTCATCGTCTGTCAAAACGATCGAAACGCCGCGCCCGGCCGCACCCTCAATCGCAAGAGCGGAAAGCGCGGCCCTCTGCACCGCATCGGTTTCCGACTGTGCCGCATCAAAATTCATTGTTTCAATGCTCACCGCAGAGGATTTAATGTTCCGTTCGGTTCGGTCTTCACCGTTCTTTTTTATTGTATCTTCATACTTGCTGTTCACTTGTTTTTTCCTCTAAAGGCGGATATTCCACCCTTTCATGATACTGAGCCGAAAGAGTTTTTAAAAAGCTCTGCTCGATTTTTTTGATATCTTTTGCCGTAAGCGGTGATTCGCTGAGCTGCCCGTCCTCACGCAGCCATAGGCCGTTTATCACTTCGTGAACTTTATCCGCAATCATCTCATGAGTCGGATTTTTCATCGAGCGCACAGCCGCCTCGCAGCAATCGGCAAGCATTATTATCGCGCTTTCCTTGGTGGAAGGTTTGTTTGCTTTGTAGCGGTAAACAGCGGCATCAACCTCCTCGGGCGAACCCGCATCATTCACGGCCTTGCTATAGAAAAAGCGTACAAGTGAATCACCGTGATGCTGCGCAACAATTTCAATCACGTCGGACGGGAATTTATGCTTTTTGAGCAAGGTCACTCCGTCACTTTGGTGAGAAATTATCCGGCGCGCACTCTCCTCCGGCGGAAGTTCATCGTGAATGTTATAGTCACGCTGATTTTCTATAAAATGTGCGGGGCTTGTGAGTTTGCCGACATCATGGTAATACGCTGCAACCTTGCATAAAAGTGAGTTCGCATCCACCTCATCCGCCGCCGATTCCGCAAGTGCCGCAACAAGAATGGAATGATGGTATGTCCCCGGTGCTTCAAACATCAGCCGCTTTAATAACGGGTTGTTATTGTTCAAAAGGTCATTGAGTCTCGTTTCGGTTGTTACATCGAAAATGCTTTCACACACAGGCATCAGCCCGACTGCAAGCACGCCGCACAACGCAGAGCTTGCAAGCAGGCCGCAGGCGTCAAGAAGCACATCGGTAATACGGACACCGAAGAAGGCTTGTACACAGATAAGGATAATACCTGAAACAATCCCGCCGATGACGCCGGAAATAATCGGCGAAGTTCTTCCTTTGTTGATTTTCAGTGCAATCACCGCAGCAAAACCGCCGGCGGAAACAGCAGCAAGCATTGACAACGGCTTATATGCAAGAGCAGCATCGGGCAAACAGGCAAACAGAGCTGCATATACGGCCATCATAGCTGTGCATGCGTACGCACAATGTCTTCCGACAAGCAATGCGGCAAGAATAATCCCGAGGAATGCCGCTGTAAAAGCATATCCGACGCAGGTCGCAAACGCACTCAGCACCGTTGAAACAAGAAGAAGAATTGCTGTTATCAACAGCTGCTTGAGATTTTTCGTTATACGGTTTCTTTCCGCAAACAAAAGCAAGCCGAATCCCGCCGTTGTTGCAAGTGAAGCAACTCCGCAAATCAATGCGCACATCACATACCCGCCGTGGGGAATTCCCGCTTTTGCGCCCGCATCCGCAAGACGCAGATAAAAGGCGAAATACTCTGCAATTGCCGTGCAAGCAAGCACGATAAACGCGCTTCGCGGGGTGACGGCCCTTTTTGTTCCGCCCGCCCCGCCGGCATCTCCGCTGCGTTTTTTGGCTTGTCTCTGCATTTTGTCCTCCTGTTGCTTTTATCTGATTATAAAAATCGGAGAAAATCCCGACCGTTCTCTTCCGCCGTGCATTGCCTTGAAGCAAAGTTTTCGCAAAGCTTTTCAGCGTTTTGCCTGTCTGAAACCGTCATCCCGTTCGCTTCGCGAACCGGAGCGGCTGTGCTCTCCGTCGTTGACTTGTTCTCCGTCACGGACGGCAGCAGCGCGCTCCGCCGCACATTCTGCGGCACGTTCCGCCGCTTTTTCATATGCACGAACAATGCGCTGAACCATTTCATGACGAACAACATCCCGCGCAGTGAGATAAACGATGCTCAAACCTTCAACGTCATTCAAAACGCGAAGCGCATGAATAAGTCCGCTTGTTTTTTCCCGCGGGAGATCTATCTGAGTAATGTCACCCGTCACAACGACACGCGAACCCTCGCCAAAGCGCGTAAGGAACATTTTCATCTGTTCAACGGTGCAGTTCTGTGCTTCATCCAAAATAATATACGCATCATTCAGCGTACGTCCGCGCATGTATGCAAGCGGGGCAACCTCGATCACCCCGCGCTCAGATAAAATGCGGAAGTTTTCCGAACCGAGAAAATCATAAAGCGCATCGTAGAGCGGTCGCAGGTAAGGGTCAACTTTGTTTTGCAGATCTCCCGGCAGGAATCCGAGCTTCTCCCCCGCTTCAACCGCAGGCCTTGTGAGGATGATTCGGCTGACTTCCTTGTTTTTGTATGCAAGCACGGCCATTGCAACCGCAAGATATGTTTTGCCCGTGCCCGCAGGACCCACTCCGAAAACGACTGTGTTGTGTTTCAGTGCGTTTATGTAACGCTTCTGCCCCAGTGTTTTGCACTTTATCTGCTTGCCCTTGCTTGTGAATGCAATAACATCATCCGCAAGCTCAAGAATCAGCTCCGAATTGCCTTCCCGCGCAAGGTCAATTGCGTATCGTATGCGCCCTCTGTCAATATTCTCGCCGCGTTTAATCAGCGAAAGCAGTTTTTCAACTACATTGCGCGCAATATCCACTGCGCTCTGCTTTCCGCTGATATTGATCTTTTCGGAATCGGCAGCGATGTTCGTGCCGGTTTCGGCTTCGATTATTTTGAGATTTTCGTCAAAGACGCCGAACAGTTTTATTATCTCGTCCATGGACTCAATCTCCGTAAATTCGGTCACGGTCGGTTCATCAACAACTGCCTTGCCGTTGAGCATATTGCCTGCATCGGCAGTGCTTTCCGTATCCGTCAATTCGTTTATTTCGTATCTTTTCTCAGTCGGCATATGTTCTTTTCCCTTATTTTGCATATCCTGTTTTTTATGATTACAACCTCGGTCGGACTTTTTGCTTAAAAGCCGCGGAATAAACACACTTTCGCATCGGTCGTATCGTTTAAAGCAATTTCAAACTTTCCGCTTCGCGCCTTGTCGATTTTCAATCAGTAATACTGAATGTATCCGATGTTTTCAATCGTTTGAACATTCAAAACGGCAATAAGCGTTCCGTCCGCTTGCTGTATGAAATCGGTCGATTTTGCAATTATTCTTGCATCCTTCGGAATCGATGATTTCATTTCGGCGTCAAGCTTCGCGTTCGCTGCTGCTGTCATCTCATCGTATGTAAGATTTTTTTCCGCAACAACAAGCTCATGCGCCCTGCCTTTGTAAACACGGACAGGCAGAAGCCCTGCATCCAATGTTTCGCAGGATTCAAGCGTAATTTCAAATTCATCATAGAGCACGCGGGATTCCCGAGTCATTTTCTTTCCTTTAAATAGGGTCGGAAAACTTATTTGCGTGTATTCGCAGCTGTTCCCGCTTTGGCAAAGTTTGGGAGCTGTTTTTCCGATTTCAACAGAAAACCGATAAGCAACCTGACCCGTTATTGTTCCGCGGGAATGCACAAGCACGCGCTCCGACGAACCTTCCGGGGTTATATCCCCATCAATCAAAAGCTGTCCCTGCCGAACAGCTGCGCCCTTCCTGACGGCAGCATTGCCTTTGTTTGCAACTATGCTGAGGATTACGCAGTCCTTGTCCGCATATATGCCGCAAGGTTCCGTGTTTTCTTCCGTCGAGGCAGCGGAATTGTATTCACTGACGTTGATTTTCAGCACAACGCCGCAAATACCCGCATCCGCAAAGCTCAACGTCGGCAGTGCATTCAGAAGCGAATCGGCAACGCGCTCAGCATTCAACTTGGCTGACGGCATTCCTATGCGTACGCCGCAATCCGCAACCACCGAAAGAATTTCGGACGGCTCCAACGCATCACATCCGGAAATATCAATCAGCAGCACTCGGTGCGACAATATGCACATGGCTGCAAAGCCGATAATCAATACTGCAATCAGCATGAAACGCGATTTAAGTGATCTCAGCAGCACGGGCAGCCCGCGCTGTTCAAGAACGCACGCTTCCCCGCCGTGCAATTCCGTCAACTCAACAAGCGGTATGCAGTTGCCTGTCTCCGTGACGGCTGTTATCGTGCTTTTATTTTCGCGCTCGATATTGTGCAGAGATATGCCCTCCGCCAGCAAAAGATTAACCATTTTTTCCGGGCGCATGCACCTCATCCTTATTTTAACATATCCCCGAGTAAATTTCCACAAAAACATATATCTGTTCGCCGCTCCGATTTCCTTCTATTTTTCTTTGCAGAATGATGTATTCGAATCAGTTTCCGTGCCCGCCGACCACGGTCTTCAGCGTGAGCTTTCATATTCGACCGCAGCTATTTCGCCCGTGCATACAACGGTCTGCTTATCCGCGCAGCAGATTCTGAGTTCGGTTCCGGCAATGCTCAGTATTCCGAGTGCGGTATGCAGCCGAACCTTTGAATCCGAAAATTCCAGCACGCCGCGGTGATTCTCTATTTCCGCAGTATTTCTTCCGAATATGCGTATGCACGGCACGTTGTCAAGCGTACCCTCCGGCAGATCAAGCTTCGTCAGCAAAGCACCCGTTGCCTTGCTCATGCGATATTTTTTGCATTCTGTTTCGTTCCTCATGCAATAATAATATGAGCAGACCCGCGCATTATATGTTGTTCTGCATAATTCGGCTGCGCAAAGTAATCATATATCATGCGTGCGCATAACAATTTGGCTTTGCAAAAGGGCTTTGAATTAATTGTTTCCATGAAAACAGCGCTCCCGAATCGACAGCGGATTCAACGCTGTTTTTTATCGAAACCCGTTGCCCCCAAACGGAAAATGTTGTAAAATAGAGCTGCGGTTAGCCCATGCTTACACATCATGCCTTGCATCGGGCAATCCGCAATTATGCTTACAGGAGGTTTTCTTTCTATGATAAAGGAATATTCAATCAGCGGAATGAGCTGCGCCGCCTGCTCCGCCTCGGTTGAACGCGCCGTTCGCCGCATTTCCGGAGTTGACGCTGCAAGTGTCAATCTTTCAACAGAAAAGCTTTTTGTACGAAGTACAAATGACCTTTCCGATGAGATTTTTGCCGCCGTGCAAAAAGTCGGGTTCGGCATTGCTCCGGTCGTTTCGGCGAAGAAGCAATCCGCTATCGATGCCGAGCGGCGTCGGCTTGATATCAAAAAAAGGCGCAGCAACCTTATCCTTGCCGCAGTGTTTGCAATTCCGCTCTTTTATATTTCAATGGGGCACATGGTAGGGCTTCCTGTCCCCGCGTTCATCACCGAACCGCGGGCTTTCGCCGTTACGCAGATGATTCTGCTGCTGCCCGTGCTTTTTGCCGGCAGAGCATTCTATGTGCGCGGAATCAAGGCGATATTCGGACTGCACCCGAATATGGATTCGCTTATTGCCGTCGGCACAATTGCATCAATTGCCTATTCCGTTTACTCAACCGTACTGATATTCAAAGGACAGCATCATATGATGCATGAAGGGCTGTATTTCGAATCCGCCGGCGTTATCATCACTCTCGTCATGTTGGGCAAATACCTCGAACAACGTGCAAAATCCCGCACGGGCGATGCCATTGCAAAGCTCATCGGGCTTGCACCGGACACCGCATGTGTTGTTGCAAAAGACGGAAGCGAAAAGCAGGTTGACGTTGATGAGCTTGTTGTGGGTGAGATCATCCGCGTTCGCCCCGGTGAGCGCATCCCCGTTGACGGCGAAATAATCGACGGCACAACAAGTGTCGATGAATCCATGCTCAGCGGCGAAAGCATTCCCATCGATAAACAGCCCGGGGACGAGGTCATCGGCGGCAGCGTCAATCTCAGCGGCAGTTTCACATACAAAACGCGCCGCGTCGGCGATGATACCGTTCTTTCCGGCATGGTTCGCATGGTTGAGCAGGCGCAGGGCAGTAAAGCTCCCATTGCCGGGCTTGCAGACAAAATCAGCGGCATATTTGTGCCCGCTGTCGGCGCAATTGCACTCGTAAGCGCAGTCATTTGGCTGCTTGCAGGGCAAAGTTTCGGCATTGCTCTAAAGATTTTCGTTTCGGTACTTGTTATCGCCTGCCCCTGCGCACTCGGGCTTGCAACTCCGACGGCTATCATGGTCGGCATGGGGCGCGGCGCATCACTCGGCATTTTTATCAAAAACGGTGAAGCTCTTGAACATGCCTGCAAAATTGACACGATTATTCTTGATAAAACAGGCACAATCACAGAGGGGCGCCCGGTTGTTGAAAAAGTTATTCCGCACGGCATTGACGAAAAAGAGTTTCTGCACCTTTTTGCATGCGGTGAGGCCTCCAGCGAACACCCGCTTGCGCGGGCAGTCACGGACTATGCTTCTGAAAAAAGTATTCCGTTCTCCGCACCGAAGGAATTCGAAGCCCTTGCGGGACGCGGTGGGAAAGCGATCGTCGACGGCAAAAGCATTCTTATCGGGAACGAACGACTTTTTTCCGAAACGGAAATCGAATACGATAAAGCCGCACTCGACGAGCTTACTTTGTCCGGCTGCACACCGCTGATGCTCGCCGTTGACGGCATGTACCGCGGAATAATCGGCGTTGCGGATGCAATAAAGCCTTCCTCCGCAAAAGCGGTCCGGACACTTAAAGCACACGGCATCGATGTTTGGCTCGTCACCGGAGACAATGCGCACACGGCCGAAAGCGTTGCAAAGCAAGTCGGTATAGAGCATGTGAAGAGCGGCTGTCTCCCCTCCGACAAAAACGATTGCATTGCAGAACTTCAAAAACAAGGGCATCTTGTTGCAATGGTCGGAGACGGCATAAATGACGCTGCCGCGCTCGCGCTCTCCGATGTCGGCATTGCAATCGGCACCGGCACGGACGTTGCCGCCGCAAGTGCGGATATTGTGCTTGCAAAAGGTGAACTCACAGGAATCAGCGATGCGCTTCTGCTCTCCCGCACAACGCTCAGAATCATTAAGGAAAACCTTTTCTGGGCATTCGCTTACAATTGCCTCGGCATTCCCGTTGCGGCGGGTTTGCTGTATGCATTCGGCGGACCGCTGCTTAACCCCATGCTTGCTGCACTTGCAATGAGTCTCAGCTCAGTTACGGTGCTTACAAATGCATTGCGGCTGAAGCGGGCAAAACTGAAGTAGTTTTTTCTCCGTTTTCGCCGAATGCGCAGGCAACACAATAATATTGTGTTTTCGGTACAAAATTGGTATAATATGCTTGGAACAAAATCATGGAGGTTACGGCTTGATAAACAAGAGCATTTCAGAGGCCGTTCTTGAGGCTGCACTCAGGACGGGTGGGGATTTTTCTGAACTTTACATGCAGGATACCGAATTCAACACGGTGAAAATGGTTGACGGAGCAGTTGACAATGCAAGCTATGAGCGCAAAGCCGGTGCAGGCGTGCGTGTCCTCAAAGGCACGCGCAGCGCATATGCATACACTGCGAACACAAGCGAAAGCGCTTTAATTGCAGCTGCAAAGGCGGCGGCATCCGCACTTAACGAAGCAAAGGAATTCGAAGCTAAATCCGTCTGCGTTGAACGCATCGGCGGATACGAGCAAAAAATACCTTTTTCAACCATAAAAAATGCAGATAGAATCGCGCTTTTGCGCAGCGGCACAGCAGCAGCAAAGGCCTATTCAAACGAAGTCACTCAGGTTGTTGCGGCGTATATGGATTGCGACCATCGCATTGCGGTCTGCAACAGCGATGGCGTTTATGCCGAGGATCGTCGGCCGCGAACAAGGCTGATGATTCAATCGGTTGCAATGGCAAACGGCGAAGCGCAAACAGGTTATGAAGGCCCCGGGCTTGGAAAAGGATTCGAAGCTTATCAGCAAATTGACCCGGAAACCGTCGGCAAAGATGCTTCACGTATTGCGGTAACAATGCTTCACGCACCCGAATGCCCGGCAGGAATGGTTCCCGTTGTTATCGATGGGGGCTTTGGCGGTGTTATTCTGCATGAAGCTTGCGTGCATGGGCTTGAAGCCACCAGCGTCGGCCGCGGGAATTCTGTTTTCTGCAACAAACTCGGTCAAAAAATCGCAAGCGATATCGTGACGGCGGTTGACGACGGGACGATGCCCGGCGAATGGGGCAGCATGTGCTTTGACGATGAGGGACATCCCGCTCAGCGCAACGTTCTTATTGAAAACGGAGTCCTCAAGAGCTACCTTGTTGACATACTCGGTTCACGCCTTATGAACCACCCTGTCACCGGCAGCGGCAGGCGACAGGATTATACATATGCACCCACTTCCCGCATGACCAACACTTTCTTCGCCGAAGGCAATGACGATGAAGAGGCCATGCTTGCAACCATGGGCGACGGTTTGTTCGCCGCAAAGATGGGCGGCGGCTCCGTGAACCCTCTCACTGGTGAATTCAATTTCGCTGTTCTTGAAGGCTACTGGGTTAAAAACGGCAAGATTCTTTGCCCTGTCCGCGGTGCAACGCTCATCGGCAAGGGCGCGGACGTTCTTATGAAAATCGACCGCATCGGCAGAAGGATGTGGATGGGTCAGGGCATGTGCGGCTCATCATCCGGCAGCATTCCGACAAATGTCGGCCAGCCGCGCATTCGCGTAAGTGAAATCACTGTCGGCGGCAAAGGAGGCGCGCTGTAATGACTTTTGAATCCTTTAAAGAAGCCTGCTTTAAGGCGGCACTTGAAAAAGGCTGTGAAGCCGCTGAAGTTTTTTTCCGTGAAGATGAGTCCTTTTCGGTTAATGTGCTGAATTCCGAAATCAGCAAATACACCTCCGCACACGCTTGCGGACTCAATCTGCGTGTCGTTTTCGGCGGCAAAACGGGTTATGCCTACACCGAAGTTTTCGACAACGCCGATGCTCTTGTTGAAAGTGCAATCGACAATGCCCGTGTTATTGAAAACAATGACGAAAACCCCATGCAGAGCAAATGCGAGTATCCGACAATAAATCAAAAGCAGAACCCTGTTGCGGACATGAGCGAAAGCAAAAAAATCGAGCTTGCATTGAGACTTGAACGCGATACTCTCGATTTTGACGACAGGGTGAACCGTGTTGCTTACTGTGCGGTTGAAACGGGTGTTGAGACCACGCGCATCCATAACACGTACGGACTTTGTGCCGATAAGGAAAACAAATACTCCGTTGCTGTCATTGAACCGATTTTGCGCATCGGTGAAGACGAGCGCGAAAGTTTTGCTTTCAAATTCGGCTCAGGCATGTTGGATTGCGGGGACATTATCAAAGAGAGTGTCGACAATGCACTGATGCAGTTCCATGCTTCTGCCGTTGATTCCGGTGAATATCGTGTCCTTCTGCGCAGCGATGCAGCAACGGATCTGCTTTCCGCTTTTTCGGGCATGTTCTCCGCAGACAGCGTTCAAAAGGGACTTTCCCTGTTGAAAGACAAACTCGGCGAGCGCATAGCAAATCCCTGCATTTCAATCATTGACGATCCGTTCGAGGAGGATAATCCCCGCGCATTCGATGCCGAAGGAACACCTTCCGTAAAAACTGTTGTTGTTGAAGACGGCATACTTAAGAGCTTTCTTCACAATCTTAAAACCGCACGAAAGGCGAGTGTTGCCTCCACCTCCAACGCCGGACGCGCCGGTGTCGCCTCTCCGGTCGGAGTTTCTCCCAGCAACTTTTTCATTGCAAAAGGCGAAAAGAGCTATGATGCACTTGTTTCCGAACTTGACAGCGGAATTGTCGTTACCGAACTCGGCGGCCTTCACAGCGGACTCGATCCCGTCAGCGGCGATTTTTCGTTGATTGCAAAAGGACTGCTTGTTGAACAGGGCAGTGTCATCCGTTCCGTTGACCAGATTACCTGTGCCGGCAATTTTCTCTCGCTTATGAATTCCGTTATCGCCGCAGGCAGCGACCTGCGTTTCGGCTTTCCCGGCGGCGGCAGAGTCGGCTCTCCGAGTCTCCTTGTTGAAAAGCTTATGATTTCAGGTAAATAATCGAACCTTTCTTCGACTGTATCAAAATGCCCCGAACCCGCGCAAATGCGGGAACGGGGCTGTTTAAATTGGCTCTATACCAAAGATGGGGTCAAGAGTTGAGGCAAAACTCTCCGAATTGATGAAGAATACGGCGCAGAAAAACCAAACTCATCAAAGAGGATCGTTATACCTCAACAAGATTATACCGCAAGACTGCTCGGCATGTAAGCCGTGAACGTACTCACCACCGTTTTCCGGCAATGGCTGCATCCCACTTGTTTCTGATTATGATTTTCATAACGGTTTTTTGGGAAACCGCTTCTGTCTGCATTCGAAGCGGATCACCTGCATTGAACCCATACTCACGATTGTTTTGCCGGTCAATTCACGTGAAGAAACTTCCAGCAAAGCTTTCCTTGTTAACTTAGCTTAAGTTAACAAGGAATTACAGCAACCGAACCGTTGCGTCCGATTGCCCTGCAGCAATCAACATATACTTCAATGAACGCATATCCGCCGCGCAAGGCTAAGGACCGAGCCTTTTCCAATCTGCCCGGAAGGGCTTTCCCGCCCGGATAGTGTTCAATTATTTGTCCGGTAACATCGAGGGTATGAAGTTCATATGGTTTGCCAAGGTAACAAATTGATACAATACCAAGCATAATTCCGTTGATTTCCACTTCAGGAAATTCATTATGAATGGCGTCAATAATTCTTTTAACTTTTTGTTGATTTTGTACATGGCCACCGATATCTAACTCACACATTGTCTGTATATAATCTTTAGAACGTTTTTTGCGCAGATATCTATCCAATTCCATTTTATTCATCTGCTGAGTTTGCAACTTTTGCTGCTGAATCGGAGCAGTACTCAATGTTGTTCCCGTCAGATTCCGGGTTTCAGGTCGTGTCAGTAATGGCTTTGGCATTTTGTTACCTCCTCATTTTCTTTTTGTTTATTCCGCTTATATGTTTATATTTTTGCACTCTTAAGAATAAGAATTAAACCGATAATTATGACGCAAGCAGGCGCAAACGCAGCCAATATCATTGATAAGTTGGATAGGCTGTTTGAAATGCTTTCAAAGTTATTTTCTAAAACCCAAATGCCAAAGACATAAATAATTGCCTTCAGAAAGGATGCCCTCAGGATACCGGCAACGCTGCTTTTCGAAAACAGCAGCAATGCTCCGACAAGTCCAACTCGCGCAACACGGTTTGCATTAAGCTGAGATATAACTAAGAATGGTATCGTTCCCATTGAGAGCAATGCGATGATACTGCCGACAACAGCAACAATCCAGTTATACGTATCCGTTTTCTTGATAACATAATTGAGCAGCAATAATGCGGCAAGAGCAACAACCATTCCGATAAGGATTTTTACCATGAATGTCCTTATCTTGAGCCTGTTTTCTGCAGTTTGACGCGCTCTATACGGCAGTATTTTCGTAATGATTTCAATCAACGCTGAAAGAATTACTGTATCCATAAATGCAATTGCAGCGGACGATGGGCTTTCCGAGAAAGCATTTTTCAGGGAGCCGTAATCAGTTATTAAACCGCAGAAAGGTATTTCTCCACATATTCCTTCAAAGAAGGCTGCAAGTTCAGAAGCAGAGCTCACGCTTAATACCAGGAGAGTGAAAACGAAAAGCAAAATGATTGCGGCTGCAACATTGTTGCTGACGTCTTTAATCTCATTCGTATAGATTCTCCCTATGAAGCCGGCAGCAACCATCAAAAATCCAATTAAAAACAGTAGAGCAATTATTGAATACATACATGCCTCTTAGATTAAATACATGTTATTATTTCATTTTAGAATATATTTTAAATCACGAGTTACTTATACGCAATTTCATATGCAGTTTTTCAAGCGGTGAGGTCAGCACATCGGTAAGTGGATAGTGTCAGCAGATAGGTAAGCCGCTGG
>ERZ857984.168-NODE-168-length-93131-cov-31.042342_pt1 | contig 93131 bp, 105 predicted proteins | sample MGYA00519914_ERZ857984 | MGnify/ENA primary metagenome ERZ857984 (study PRJEB31778, sample SAMEA3449417) | human gut metagenome | biome: human gut; feature: human-associated habitat; material: faeces | place: United Kingdom | collected 2010/2012 ...
CCGTTTTTTGAACCGCCTATGGCGGTAATAGGTTCTAAGCCGCCGGAGGCAATTATTAAAATCCGTAATTTTGGGCGGCGTGTACGGCCAAAATTACATCTTCAGCGAGACAAAGAGACATATATTCCCAATTAACAGCACGAACCGGCAGAAATTTATTTAATCGTTGATTTGCAGAGCAAAATAATAAATAGCAGCTAATTAATCAGGATTAATTTAACGCGGCAATAAAATAAAGAACCCGTCTGACAGATGCCAAACGGGGTTAGATTTAGCTTAATCTCTATTCTTCTATGCTTTGGTTAAGTTTTATGTCGGCCGGTCCATCGTTGGATTCACGGATATACGCGGTATACGGACCCTTTGAAAGGGGCGCGTCGTTAAAGTACACCTTTGAGATGATGCGGTTGCTGCCATACAGTTCAAACCAGCCATTACCGTACATACGGGAAATTATGCCGATGTCTGATATCTTAAACTTGGTACTTTTACCGAGCTTCTTGACCAGGCAGCGTCTAAGCGTATAGCGAACGGTTACCGCCAGTATACAGGCGATAATAAATACTATCAGCGGCAAGGCTGTAAGCACCGCCATAAGCGGCTCCCTAATGCTGCGGATGCTTAACAATACAAGCGCTATACCTGTGATAAGCAATGCCAGGGCGTCCGGAAGATAGCTGGCAAGCGTAAAATTGCGCTTGCATTGGCTACAAGAGGCTATCTGAACCGGCACCAGAAGGCCGCCCTTTGAGATATCGCTGCTGTTATCCGGATTGGGATGCTTATGCCCTAAATCAGCAACGGCGTAACAGGTACGCTTGCGCTTTACATCGTCGTTGCATAATAGGCAGTGGGAGCTTTCCGCTGCACAACGCACCAGTTCTATCGGCATGAGTATAGCCGTATCGCGAAGCTCCCTGCCAGCCTTGACCTTTTCCTCACGGGGCAATTTGTTTACAGGGCATTCATTGCACCCGGGCATGTTAAGAAGCCTGCAGTCGTCTCCGCCCCTTAGCGGACAGTCTTCGTTTGTATATCTGTTTTCCACTTTGCCTCCTAATGACTAAAACACACATAAGCTAAAAGGCGTTCATCTCCGGCATCTCGGTAAGCTCCATTGGCTCAAGCGCGGTAAGGTCGGAGAACGACGGCCTATCCGGCTGGCCGGCAGCCTCCGCGGCAAGGGCCGCATAGTCCTCATCGCTGTCGGAGAGGATACGTTCGGCGTGAACCTGATGGTCTATTGCTGCATTATCGCGCACATTGCTTTCCACCTGTATATCAATGTTGCGGTAGCGCTTGAGTCCGATTCCAGCCGGAATGAGCTTGCCGATTATTACATTTTCCTTCAGACCAACAAGCGGGTCCACCTTTCCCTTCGTAGCGGCCTCGGTAAGAACTCGGGTCGTTTCCTGGAATGACGCCGCGGACAGGAATGAGTCGGTAGCGAGCGCGGCCTTGGTAATGCCCATAAGCTTGCGCTTTGACTCGGCAGGCTGGCCCTCCGCCCCAATAACCCTGCTGTTCTCCTGTTCAAAGCGGAATATATCTATAAGCTCGCCAGGAAGCAACTGGGTATCTCCGGCATTGGTCACCTGAACCTTGCGCAGCATCTGCCTGATAATTATCTCAATGTGCTTATCGGCGATTTCAACGCCCTGGTCGCGGTATACGCTCTGAACCTCTTTAAGCATATAGGACTGGACCTGATTAACGCCCTTAATGCTTAGTATCTCATGGGGATTTACAGAGCCTTCGGTAAGCTCGTCTCCGGCCGCCACAAAGTCGCCGTCGGCAACCTTGAGTTTAGAACCAAACGGTATAAGGTATTTTTCGGTTTCACTCTCGTTTGTTATTACAGCTTCGGTCTTCTTTCCGGTCTGTATGTGTACAGTGCCGGCAATTTGGGATATCACAGCCAGGCCCTTAGGCTTTCTGGCTTCGAATATTTCCTCAACGCGGGGGAGACCCTGCGTTATATCATCAGCCGACGCGACGCCGCCGGTGTGGAACGTACGCATCGTCAGCTGCGTTCCAGGCTCTCCGATAGCCTGGGCCGCTATTATTCCCACGGCTTCGCCGATATTTACAGGGTGGCCGGTAGCCAGGTTGACGCCATAGCATTTTGCACATACGCCGTGCTCGCTTCTGCATGTGAATACAGTGCGGCAGACAACGCTCTCAACACCAGCCGCGATTATAATATTGCGCAGCTCATAGGTGATAAGCTCGTTTGCCCCAATTATTTGCTCACCGGTTTCAGGATGACAGACCGGCTCGGCCGTATAACGGCCAAGAATTCTGTCGCCTAGAGGTTCGATAATCCTATCGCCGTCCTTTATCGCCTCCACGCGTATTCCCTTAGTGCTGTCGTTTCTAAGCTTAAAACAGTCGTCCTCACGTATGATTACATCCTGAGAGACATCGACGAGACGCCTGGTGAGATAACCAGAGTCCGCGGTTCTGAGGGCGGTATCGGCAAGCCCTTTCCTTGCGCCATGCGATGAAACGAAAAACTCAAGAACCGTAAGGCCTTCTCTAAAGTTGGAGCGAATTGGAACTTCAATAATCTGACCGCTGGGATCAGCCATAAGTCCACGCATGCCGGCAAGCTGGCGTATCTGGTTGGTGCTTCCGCGGGCGCCGGAGTTCGCCATCATGTAAATCGGGTTCCACTCGTCAAGGCTGTTCATCAGGGCGTCGGTTACGTTTTTGGTGGCCTGCTCCCAGATCTTAATGATGTGCTCACGGCGTTCCTTTGCGGTGATAACGCCCATCATATACATATCCTCAATTTCTATGACCCTGTCTTCCGCATCGGCGAGCATCTGCTTTTTCTGCTCGGGTACGATTATATCCCTATAGCCTACGGTTATTCCACCTTTGGTGGAATATTTAAACCCTAGGCTCTTGATATTATCAAGCATATTCGACGTAGAAGTTGCTCCGTGCCTGCGGTAGCAGCAATCGACTATGGCCGCCAGCGTCTTCTTGGTTACCTTTTCATCTATCTCAAGCTTGAACGCATTTTCAGGCAGCGACCTGTCGACAAATCCGAGATCCTGAGGAATAGCTCCGTTGAATATAAGCCTGCCCACAGAGGTGCTTATGACCTTGCTGCGGATCCCGCCGTCGATTTCCCGCTGAATGCGTACTTTTATCTTAGCGTGAAGAGTTACGTCGCCGCTTTGATATGCCATCAGCGCTTCATCCTCGGAGGAAAACGCTTTGCCTTCGCCCTTATCGCCGTCGCGCTGCAGGGTAAGGTAATAGCAGCCCATTACCATGTCCTGCGTTGGGCTTACCACAGGCTTGCCGTCCTGGGGTTTAAGTATGTTGTTTGAAGCAAGCATGAGAAAACGCGCCTCAGCCTGAGCCTCAACGGATAGAGGCACATGTACGGCCATCTGGTCCCCATCAAAGTCAGCGTTATATGCTGGACATACCAGAGGATGAAGCTTAAGCGCCCTGCCTTCCACCAGCACGGGCTCAAAGGCCTGTATACCAAGCCGGTGCAGGGTCGGAGCGCGGTTGAGAAGCACCGGATGGTCCTTTATAACCTCCTCCAGGGCGTCCCATACTTCCTTGCTTACGCGTTCTATCTTGCGTTTTGCGCTCTTTATGTTGGTCTGGGGATCGTTCTCCACCAGCTTTTTCATTACAAACGGCTTAAACAGCTCAAGAGCCATCTCCTTAGGCAGTCCGCACTGATACATCTTAAGTTCAGGCCCAACTACAATTACGGAACGGCCAGAGTAGTCTACGCGTTTTCCAAGAAGGTTCTGCCTAAAGCGCCCTTGCTTTCCGCGCAAAAGCTCTGAAAGGGACTTTAGCGGCCGGTTGTTTGCGCCTGTAACGGCGCGGGTACGCTTGCCGTTGTCTATAAGCGCGTCGACCGCTTCCTGAAGCATACGCTTTTCATTTCTTACAACGATGTCCGGCGCATGAATTTCAAGCAGCTTCTTAAGCCTGTTATTGCGGCTGATTACACGGCGGTAAAGATCGTTAAGATCGCTTGCGGCGAACCTCCCGCCGTCAAGCTGTACCATTGGCCGCAGATCGGGAGGAATAACGGGGATGACGTCCAGTATCATCCATTCCGGCTTATTGCCGCTCTTAATAAACGCTTCAACCACCTCAAGACGCTTAACTGCGTTGGCGCGCTTTTGGCTCTGAGCGGAAGCTTTGCTTATCTCCGTGCGGAGATCTTCAGCCAGTTTTTGAAGGTCGAGCTTCTGAAGCAGCTCCTTAATTGCCTCAGCGCCCATGCCTACGCGGAACCTCTTTGGCGCCACGCGGGCTGCCTCACGGCGGTATTCCATCTCAGTCATGAGCTTTTTATGCGGTATATCGGTATCGCCAGGATCAAGCACCACATACTTTGCAAAATATATGACCTGTTCAAGCGATTTTGGGGACATATCCAAAAGCATCTTCATCCTGCTCGGGGTTCCGCGGAAATACCAGATATGCGAAACCGGGGCCGCAAGCTGTATGTGGCCCATACGCTCACGGCGGACCTTGGATTTTGTCACCTCAACTCCGCATTTGTCGCAGATAACGCCCTTATGCTGTATCCGCTTATAGCGTCCGCAGTGGCATTCCCAGTCCTTCGTTGGTCCAAATATGCGTTCGCAGAACAGCCCGTCCTTCTCGGGCTTGAGCGTCCTATAATTTATTGTTTCAGGCTTTTTAACCTCACCGTGAGACCACTCAATTATTTTTTCAGGTGACGCAAGGCCTATTTGTATAGCGTCGAAATTAGTAAGCTCGAACAAAGCGTTTCTCTCCCTTCAGCAGTATGCGTTTGGCTTATTCTCCGTCAAGGTTGTCATCCGGTTCATTGCCTTCTATTATAAAATCATCTCCAAATTCAAACTGTGAGGAGGGGTCGGTTTCATCATCTGCCACGCCCTCGTTATTATCCTCAAGGTCGTCTTCAAATTCGTCGTCCTCGAACTCGTCGAACTCAGAAAAACCTCCAAACTTAGCCGGCAGTATATCCTCGGCCTTATCCAGATCTGGCAGTTCTGTTTTAAACGCTACGGGTTCTTCCGCCTCCATCATATCATCGATTTCGATTTCCTCACGGGTGTCGGTCAGAACCTTTATATCAAGCGCAAGCGATTGAAGTTCCCTAATCAGAACCTTAAACGATTCAGGTACGCCAGGCTCCGGTACGTTTTCGCCTTTGACAATGGCTTCGTAGGTTTTTACACGGCCGATTACATCGTCGCTCTTTACCGTCAGAATTTCCTGCAGCGTATTGGCGGCGCCGTAAGCCTCCAAAGCCCACACCTCCATCTCGCCAAAGCGCTGGCCTCCGAACTGGGCCTTTCCGCCGAGGGGCTGCTGGGTTACCAGCGAGTACGGGCCGGTGCTTCTGGCATGGATCTTGTCGTCTACAAGGTGAGCTAGTTTTAAATAGTACATATAGCCTACGGAAACGCGGTTCTCAAACCGTTCGCCCGTTCTGCCGTCGTACAGATACGTTTTGCCGTCTTCGTCACATCCTGCCATCCTAAGACATTCCGCTATATCCTTTTCAGTCGCTCCGTCAAAAACCGGCGTTGCTATATGCCATCCGCGCTCCTTTGCTGCGCGTCCTAAATGAAGCTCCAGTACCTGCCCTATGTTCATACGCGACGGTACTCCCAGCGGGTTTAGAACGATTTGGAGCGGTGTGCCGTCCGGCAGAAACGGCATGTCTTCAGGAGGAAGGATACGCGATATAACGCCCTTGTTTCCATGGCGGCCAGCCATCTTGTCGCCAACAGAGATCTTGCGTTTTTGCGCAATGTAAACGCGCACAAGCTCATTTACCCCGGGCGACAGCTCATCCTTGTTTTCACGGGTAAATACCTTAACGTCTACGACAATTCCGTCTTCACCATGCGGAACCCTAAGCGACGTATCCCTTACTTCGCGGGCCTTTTCACCAAAGATTGCACGCAGAAGCTTTTCTTCGGCCGTAAGCTCGGTTTCGCCCTTTGGCGTCACCTTTCCAACGAGGATATCGCCCGTGTGCACCTCGGCGCCAATGCGGATAATTCCCCGTTCGTCAAGGTCTTTCAGCGCGTCGTCGCCTATATTTGGAATGTCACGCGTTATTTCCTCCTGGCCAAGCTTGGTATCCCTGGCCTCAAGCTCGTGTTTTTCTATATGTATGGATGTAAATACGTCGTTTCTCACCAGCTCTTCGCTGATGAGTACGGCGTCCTCATAGTTATAGCCTTCCCACGGCATAAATCCAATCAGTATGTTCCGGCCCAGGGCGATTTCGCCCTGCTCTGTTGAGGTTCCGTCGGCGATGACGTCGCCTTTAGCGACCCTGTCGCCTTCAGCGACGATGGGACGCTGGTTTATGCAGGTTCCCTGGTTGGAACGCCTAAACTTTATCAGCCTGTACTCATGCTCTTTACCAGCGTCGTCGGCTATGATAATATTGCGGGCGCTTACGCGCTTAACCGTGCCGCTTTCATTTGCCAGGACAACCACGCCCGAATCATGAGCGGCCTTATATTCCATACCTGTTCCTACAATAGGGGCCTCAGGCTTTAGCAGCGGAACCGCCTGACGCTGCATGTTAGAACCCATTAGGGCCCTGTTCGCGTCGTCATTCTCAAGGAAGGGTATCATAGCCGTAGCAACCGATATCAGCTGCTTTGGCGATACGTCCATATAGTGCACTTCAGAGCTCGGCACTTCGATTATTTGGTCGCGGTATCTGGCTACAACGCGGTCCTTGGCGAACCAGGACGTACCATCATCGTTTACTATTAGAGGCTCGTTGGCCTGAGCCACTATGCAGTCCTCCTCCTCGTCGGCCGTCAGGTATACTACGTCGTCGAGGATGCGCTTGCCCTTTGCGTCAACAATACGGTAAGGCGATTCAATAAAGCCATACTCGTTTATGCGGGCATAGGTTGACAGGGAATTGATCAGACCGATGTTGGGCCCTTCCGGCGTTTCTATAGGGCACATACGTCCATAATGGGAATAGTGAACGTCGCGTACCTCAAAGGTTGCACGGTCGCGGTTAAGTCCGCCCTGTCCCAGAGCGCTGAGACGGCGCTTGTGGGTGAGCTCGGCGAGGGGATTGGTCTGGTCCATAAACTGTGATAGCTGGGACGAGCCAAAGAACTCCTTTATTGAGGCGGCAACGGGCCTGGGATTGATAAGGTTGCCAGGCGTGGCCGAATCCATATCCTGCACAGACATGCGCTCCTTTACCGTGCGCTCAAGCCGTGTGAGACCGATTCGGATATGGTTTTGAAGCAGCTCGCCGACGGATCTGATCCGCCTGTTTCCAAGATGGTCTATATCGTCGGCCTTGCCGATGCCGTAATTCATCCCAATCAGATAGCTGACAGACGCCACCATATCGTCAGCTACGATGTGGCGGGGTATAAGCTCGTTAATATTCGCCCTTATATGGGCCTTAAGAGCGTCAGCATCCATGTCCTGAGCTGAGGACAGCAGGTCCATAAGGGTGGGGTAGTGCACCTTTTCGTTTATTCCGGCTTCGGCGGGATCAAAGGGAAGATGGCACGCCGCATCGACAAACCAGTTTCCAACAATGCGGACGCGTTTATCTTCCGCATATACATATATACCGCGAACGCCTGCGTTCTCAATGTTTAACGCGGCGTCACGGCTGATTTCCGCGCCCTCCTCAACGAGGATTTCACCGGTGTTCGGATCAATTACATGCTCGGCGGCTGTGTATCCTGCGATTCTGGCGGACAGGCACAGCTTTTTGTTAAACTTATATCTGCCGACTCGGGCCAGATCATAGCGCTTATCAAAGAAAAGCGTCTTCATTAGGTTGCGGGCGCTTTCGCTCGTAGGCGGTTCCCCTGGCCTTTGCCTTTTATAAATCTCTATAAGTCCGTCTTCCTCAGACTTCGCGGTATCCTTTTCCAAAGTGTTGAGTAGCCGTTCCTCTTCGCCCAGGAGTTCAACAATTTGCGCGTCGGTTCCATAGCCTATAGCACGCAGCAAGGTGGTTATAAACAGCTTGCGCTGGCGGTCAATCTTAACATACAATATTTCATTGCTGTCGGTTTCGTATTCTAGCCACGCGCCCCTGTTGGGGATGATCTGGGCGGAAAACAGGCGTTTTCCCACCTTATCAATGGTCATGTCGTAATATGCGCCCGGTGAGCGGACCAGCTGGCTTACGATTACGCGTTCAGCCCCATTGTATATAAATGTCCCCTGCTCGGTCATAAGCGGGAAATCACCCATAAACACATCTTTTTCGTCGATGAGCGCGCCCGTTTCTCTGTTGATAAGGCGGACGTGTACCCTCAGCGGCGCAGAGTAGGTAACATCCCGGTTCTTGCATTCTTCAACGCTGTATTTGGGATTGTCGGCATCTATCTTGTAGCCTACAAACTCCAAAAGCAGCTTGGCTGCGTGGTCGGTAATAGGTGAGGCGTCCCTTAGCGCCTCCATAAGATCCTCGTTTACAAACCTCCTGTATGAGTTCTTTTGTACCTCAATCAGGTCGGGCATGTCGAGAACTTCGGATATCTGGGAATAGCTCATCCTCGTTCGTCTACCCAACTGCACCTCATGCACCATCGCGTTCACTCCTAACTGATGTTTGTGGTTTTCACCATGTCAAAGCTTTTTTGGCGTATAAGCGCGCCGTCTACACAGTTTTCAGGCCAATGCTGAATTATGTACATTATAAACAATGCAACTGCGAGGAGCGCACAGTATACCGCTGCGTCAGACATTACCTGAACAGGAAGGCATTACCTTACCTGAAAGTAATACCCAGTTTGCTGATTTTCTATACTTCCAGGCAAATATAATGGTACAAAAACGCATAACACGCGCAGTATACCAATGCTGATGCAGTATAATATTTTATCATCGTATGTCAACAGTGTCAACGCAATATAGGACCTCATCAATTAATATATTTGTATAAACGGCTGAACAAAATATAGGTATATGGCTGCAATGTAAAACCGCACCCTTAAAAGTACTGGCGGGGAGGTATTTTAATCGTTGTTTATTTAAAGTATAATATCCAGTATGTTAAGGCTTATGGGGTTTAACCAATAGTAATCCATAAAAGCCGGCTCACGTTATGCGTGACGCATCCAATATAGCCAGTGGATAGAAATCAGCTCAACGATCTTTATTTTTATCATGGGTAAAAAGTGCCTAATTGCGCTATGCGGAGATTTATGGGACTTTCCCGGGCGGTTCAATTTGGGGAGAACCTGCTGCTTTGGCCTGTTTATATCAGCTTTAAACCTAAAAAGTGGAAGGGTAGAATGAAGGTTGAATATTCGCGGCAAGCTGCTAAACCCGACTGCAGCGATGCGTTATTATTCAATCCCATTGGCGATTGTGGCGATTTATTTGGAGGCTGTTTCCGGTTTGTGGATAGAAAACTGAATACGCCTTGGAAATACAGCGGGAGGGCATTCTGCTTATTGATGTTTAATTCCCTTTTAAAATACTAAATTATGCTTTTGTCAGCTTATTAATTAAGCGGCGATCAAAATTCGCCGCTTTGTGGTATCACTGATTACTTATTTCATCTATCCAGCACTGGTCGCTATCCAGTTTGATTGTAAGTATCCTTCCGGCGTTATCGGGCGATTTCGCCTGATGATATTTCAGCAGAATTTTGTCCGGGCCCAGCCTTGCTAATATTTCAAGCTTGCCAGTCTCATGTGACATTACATATTTAAACCTTTTTGCATGTCCGTTAAGCATGGCTTTTGCGTCTTCAATAATATCCACGGCGCTTAACAAAGGAACCTGAAAGCGTTCCTTTACCCCTAATACAGGCCTGCACTGAAATACGTAATAGGGAACCACGCCAAACCTTGTAAGGCAATTCATAAGCCCTGAAAGCGTTTCGGGCTCGTCATTGACTCCGCGCAGAAGGACCGTTTGATTGCTTATTACAACCCCGCAATCGCGTAAGGCTCTGACGGCACGGTATGATTCCTCGGTAAACTCATGGGGATGGTTAAACTGGGTTACAACATATAGCTGCTTTTTTTCAGTATGCTTCCTCAATAGCTTGAGAAGCTCTTGATCTCCATATATTCTTGAAGGCATGACAACCGGAATTCGTGTTCCAAACCTTATAAGATTGAGGTGATCCATTGCAGTTAAATCCGACAGCATCTGGTCGATAATCCAATTACTGTTCAGCAGGGAATCCCCTCCTGATAACAGCACGTTGTCAATACACTTTGTCTTTCCAATATATTCAGATATATTCGAAAGCATTTTAGCAGTCTCGTCGTCAGAGATGCCTACCATACGCTTCCTGAAGCAGTGCCTGCAATACATGGCGCAGATATTTGTGGAAAGCACCATCGCGGTTTTGCTGTATTTGTGTTGAAGCCCGTTCATAACCGTATTGCTGGTCTCGCCGCTGGTATCCGTACGCCCTGATGAATCGGCTTCAAGGGCGGCCGGCACACACATTTTCCTGATTGGATCCTGTGGATCGTCCTTATCTATCAATGCAAGATAGTAAAGAGGTATTGACATGGGATATGTTGATGATACTTGTTTAACAGCGGCAAACTCCTCGTCTGACATTGGGATATGCATGCGTAACTCTTCCGCTGTTGTAATGTTGTGTTTTAATTCCTGTCTCCAGTCCATGGAAATGTTCCTCCTTTCTTAAACACTTAAATATTAGTATACCATAATAATAGGCGTAATGATAAGTTTCGGCGATCAATATTGTCACGTAATTTTTATATTCAAATCGGAGTTATACGTGACGTGCATAGTACATATTTTTATTTAAACGAAAATTTGATATAATGCCGTTGCTTCCATTTATTTAGTAAAAGCCGTTTACAACGGGCATTTATGCTGTTAAAATATTATGTGGCGTTTTATAAGCCGTTTGTTAACTTATGTTAAATTATCCTATATAGGGGGAACGTTTTAAATGAAATCTTATACCGCGAAGGAAATCCGCAATATTGGCCTGTTTGGACATGGCGGAGAGGGCAAGACAACGCTTACAGAAGCTATGCTTTACAATGCAGGGCTTCTAGACCGCATGGGGCGCGTGGAGGATGGAACGACGACGACGGACTATGATCCGGAGGAGGTCAAGCGTACGGTTTCGATAAGCATGGCCGTGGCGCCTTATGAATGGAAGAATACCAAGATTAATATTATTGACACCCCCGGCGGCTTTGATTTTTACGGAGAGGTCGTTGAAGCCATGGCGCTTGCCGACTCTTCGCTGATAGTTGTCGGAGCGGTTTCAGGTCCTGTGGTTGGTACTGAAAAGGCGATGGCTATGTGCAAAAAAACCGACAAGCCAAGGATGATAGTAATAAATCAAATGGACAGGGAAAACGCCAATTTTGACAAGGCGATGGACGCCCTGATAGAAAAGTTTGGCCCATCGGTTGTACCGATTCAGCTTCCAATAATGGAGGGCGGAGCGTTTAAAGGCTATGTTGACCTCACTACAATGACGGCAAATATGTTTGATGGAAAGGGCGTTAAAGAGGTTGCCATACCCAGCGCTCTGGAGGCGCGCGCTGAGGAGCTGAGGGAAGCGCTTACCGAGGCGGCTGCCGAGAGCGATGAAGAACTAATGGTGAAATACTTTGACGAGGGCGCGTTAAGCCAAGATGAAATTATAGCGGGCTTATGCGCGGGCGTAAGGGAAGGAATTGTCACGCCTGTGTGCTGCTGTGCGGCACAGCCAAATGTTGGCGTTACAACCCTTATGGATAATCTTATACATTATATGCCCACAGCGGATACGGCAAAGCCGCGCGCTTCGGTAAATGCGAAAACCGGCGAGCCGTGCGACCTGATCCAGGGCAAGTTTGCAGCCCAGATAATGAAAACCGTTGCAGACCCGTTCGTAGGAAAGATTTCGCTAATGAGAGTATATTCAGGTACGCTTTCCACCTCTGTAGCCCCCTATAATTCCAATGCCGAAAAGAGTGAAAAGCCAGGCACGGTTTATATGATGCGAGGAAAGAACCTGATAACTGTGGATAAGGTAGAGGCAGGGGACATCGGCGCGATGGCGAAGCTTCAGTTTACAAATACCGGCGATACGCTATGCGATAGCTCCGCACCAGTCGTATTTGCTGAGCTTGAGTTCCCAAAACCCTGTATATTCCAGGCTGTAACCGCCAAGAAGCAGGGCGAGGAGGATAAGATAATTTCCGGGCTCAACAGGCTTAAAGAGGAGGATCCGACGATAACTCTGGAAAAGAACGCGGAAACGGGCGACGTCCTCCTTTGTGGATTGGGTAAGGCCCATATTGAGGTAACGTGCGCCAAACTGAAGAACAAGTTTAAAGTCGAGGCCCAGCTCAACGATCCTAAGGTGCCATATCGTGAGACAATACGCTCTATGGCAGAAGCGGAAGGAAAGCATAAAAAACAATCCGGAGGAGCGGGGCAGTTTGGTGTAGTACAGATGCGGTTTGAGCCGCTTGTGGAGGGAGACTTCGAGTTTGTAAACGCTATCGTTGGCGGCGTTGTGCCAAAGGAATTTATACCGGCCGTTGAAAAAGGGCTGAAGGAGGCCATGCAGCGCGGAGTTCTTGCGGGATATCCGATGAAGGGCGTTAAGGCTACGCTTTATGATGGCAAATACCATCCCGTCGACTCCAAGGAAGTAGCGTTTAAATCCGCTGCCAGGCTTTCTTATAAGGCGGCGTGCGCCAAGGCCAGCCCGGTATTGACTGAGCCGATCTACCGCTATGACGTTCTCGTGCCGGACGAATACATGGGGGATATAATGGGAGATATGAACCGGCGACGCGGACGTGTAATCGGAACCAATCCAACGTCCGAGGGCACAGAGGTAATTGCCGAAGCTCCGCTTTCAGAGATGTTTAACTACGCGACAGACCTCCGCTCCATGACGCAGGCCCGCGGCTCCTTCAAGATGGAGTTTGTACGCTATGAGGACGTTCCCGCGAACATAGCCCAGAAGATAATAGAGCAGGCTAAGAAGGATGAGGAAGACGACGAGTAAGGAACTTACTTGGCGGACTAAACAATAAACTCAAGTCCCGCAGAAGGCCTGCGGGACTTTTTAAAGTTTGCTTAATAGGAGGTATTATCTATCACTTGCCGCATTGCGTAAATAATTAAGCTTATATTGTTCAAAAGAGTATGGGGATATCCCCTGACCCAGCCCGCAGAATTTGCAGCGCTTGTTTACAAACACATGTACGTCAAGAGAATATGCCTTGCAATAGGTGCAGCGCGTTTTATGCCCGTTTGCGGAGTATGGTTCATACGTTTTACTGTATGAGCCGCTGTGCGTGTGCTGATGGGTACATACCTCCATGCCGCGCCTGTCCTGCGTACGCACGCCCATAGAGGAGCTGTAATACCGGTTCATTATGCTGCTGGCGTTTTCTACATGGTCAAGGCCCGCAATATGGCCGATTTCATGGGCTAGCACCTTGTTTATGCCAGTAGTGCCAAGGCTTTTAATGTTGTTATGTAAAATTGTCATTCGCCACTTTGTTATGTGGTTACTGCCGTTAACCGAGAAGACTTGAACATATGCGTACGAAGGGTCGCCTACTGAGGATCCAGGCGGCGTTGTGGTATCCAGTGTTATAAGGTTTGGACTGGTAGTACTCAGTGACATCGTTATATAGCTGCTACCCCATAAGGCTAGGGCGCTTGAAAGATTTTCATTATAACCATAATCGGAGAATAAAGGTCCATAAGTATATGTAATGTTTTTGCTCCCAATGTGATCCCAGCCGCTTACAGTCCACCCTGTTGTGGAATCGGTAGAGAATGTCTGTATGCTCAATGATTTCACAACGGGAACAAAACAAACTACCAACAAAAACGCTACTGCTAGCGATATTATCCTTTGTTTAATCATTGCTATTTACCTCCAGCCGGACGGCATTGAAGATCTAATCTGTTCGTAAAGCTCGTCTTCACCGATCATCATCATCCACGTTTTGGCTGATGTGGACTCAAAACTCTTTTTGACCAACTCACTTTCGGAATTTATATACGCTCTAACGAACTCATCGCAAGCCGCTTTAAACGCTTCTCCCTTTTGCCTCCTATATTGCAGGGCCTTAGCAAGGCTTTCATCTGAAAGCGTGAGGAGTCCTACTCTTTCTAAAGATTCATGAACCGCAAAGCTGTCCCCCACTTTGAGCGCCATGGAGAACGGGTCGCCGCTAAGATAGTCAAACGCGCTGTAAAATGGGTGGAAAGAAACCGCGGCAATGAAAAGGCATTCGATGGATTCGGTGGGAACAAGGGCATCCTCCTCATAGCGCCTTGACGATTGGGCATTGGATACTGTAACTATATCGCCAACCCCAAGGCTGGTGGCTGAGGCGCTCGCCACAACGCCGGTAACCCTAACGGTATACATGGTATAATATTGGCCGCCCGGATGCAGCATAACCTCATTATGCTTCAAAACAACACCCGAAAATATTATGCCGTTATCCTTGTACAGGCTTGGTTCCATCCACAGGGAACTTGAGTATATCACTGAATCAAGGTCTTCCTTTACAACGGTTGCCTGCAGGCTTCCGTCTTCACTCAAGATTTGATCCCCAGGCTTATACACCTCATAGGATTGCGGATTGGAGCATCCTGCCGCCACTAAAAATAATAGCAAAATCAGCAAAAGGGGACATATAGTCTTTAACTGTTTCATAAATTTTACCTCCTTTATGAACTAATTATATAGTATAATATATGCAGATAGAAATCAACATGTGTTACAAAACTAGACAAAATTACTTAAAATTAGTACTTGTTTATAGGTGGTTTACCTCCAATTATCGGGCATATACTCATTAATTGAACTAATAAGCGCTTCCTCTGAAATGATGTACATACGTGAAGTCGCCCAATCGTCATTATAATTTGCCTTTACAAGCTCGCATCCTGAGTTTTTGTATAGGTTCACGAAATGATTGGCGGTAGTTTTAAAGCTGCCGACTGCTGAAACCAAAAGCTCCTTGAGAGTAGTATTCGAAAGGGGAAGCAAATTGGTTCCAGCGGGCTTAGGCCCAAGCGTGCCGCTGACAGCGTAGCTATCGCCTATCTTCAATGCGATTGAGAACGGATCACCCGTCATATAATCAAACGCGCTATACAGGCTGTCGTCTGATTTCCATGCGAAGAACATACATTCAACCGAATTGGCGGGCAGCAGGCTATCACTTTGACCCTGCTCGAGTCGGCGGGATGAGATTGGATTTGAAACCTTGACTATGTCCCCTGATTTTAGAGAGCTGTCTGTAGAGTCCGCAACAACGCCGGTAATTTTAACGGTAAACATCGAATAATACTTCCATCCGTCGCCGATTTCAACCTCATCATGCCTAAGCACAGTGCCTGTAAAGATGATACCATTATCCTTATATATCTTTGCCGGCATCCAGAGGGCGTCCATCTGAGTTGAATAATTCAGTTCTTCGTTCAAGACGGTAGCTACGACATTGCCGCTCTCATCCGTAATCGTATCTCCTGGACTGTATACCGCATAGGTTTGCTTCTGATGACAGCCTGCCGAAACAAGCAGCAACAGGAAAACCGTGATAATAAGAATGGTTTGAGACAGTCTTTTCATTTCTGATTCCCTCCTTAAATTATATATTAACATATTATTATATATACTGAAAAAGTGCAATAAATATTACAAATAAAGACAAAAAACTAAAAGGATAAATGACGAAAATATTTAGAATTCTTGCCTCCAATTATCAACAATGTCCTTTAATTGAACTGCTAAGCTATTCATTTGAAACTGCTCGGAACAGCTTAGATGTATATATGAACTCTTTAGAAGAGTGCCAGTATATAGATTATAAATCATATTTGAGTAAAAATATATAACACAAAAAGGACATCACGCGTGATGTCCTTTTAATCTTTAAACAACTATTAACCCTCTTCCTTACTGTCCTCAAACATTGACAGCTGTTCTGAAAAGCTCATCTCAAACAGCTTGTCCGACAGATGACCAAACATGTAGCTCATGGGCTGTCGCTCATGTATTGTATAAACGGCCTGGGCAAATAGCGGGGCGGCTGAGATTATCTTTATTTTGCTTGAATTTTTGATAGCGGGGCATTCAACCGTATCGGTTGAAACGAGCGTTTTTATCGGGCTTTGCTCAATCTTCTGGACGCCTGCTTCATTTAGCACCACATGTGACAGAAATGCGTATACATCCTTAGCGCCTTTATCCTTCAACCCATGAGCGACATCGGAAATCGTTCCGCCGGATATGGTGAAATCATCGACAACCAGGCAATTCTTGCCCTTAACATCGCCTATAATTTCAAGTACCTTTGCATTTTCGTCATGGGCGGTACGTACTTTATCGCCTATTGCAACAGGACGGTCAAGCTCAGTCGCAAACAAACGCGCGCGTTTTGCGAATCCAGCGTCAGGGGACACGATTACAAGCTCGTCGTCAACTATGCCCATGCGGCGGGCGTATTCGCATAGAAGCTTTTGTCCATATAGGTGATCGACTGGTTTTGTAAAAAATCCTTGAACCTGAGCGCTATGAAGATCCATGGTTATTACGCGGTCGGCGCCCACTGTTTCGATACAGTCAGCACAGACGCGGGCCCTGATGCTAACACGCGGCTCGTCTTTTTTATCACCCTTGGCATATCCAAAATAAGGTATAATCGCGGTAACGGAACTGGCGCTTGCGCGCTTAAACGCATCTATCCAAAAAAGAAGCTCCACCAGTTCGTCGTTAGGACTTTTGCCTATCGATTGAACGATGAAGACATCGCTGTTGCGTATAGATTCGTCGACCCTGACAAATATATTTTTGTCAGAGAACTTGATTGTCGAAGATTCGCCGAGCTTGATACCCAGAAAGCTGCACATCTTTTCTGCAAAACCCCTTGAACTATTGCCCGCGAATATCCTTATTTCAGGCATATAAATCACCATTCCTTTCAGGCAATTAAAATCTATTCTATTTTAACACAGCAATACGGCGTTATCAACATAGATGCTTAAATTACTACCTTTTACCCTAAAAAGCTTGCAGACCCACGATTTCAAGACACTTTGGCACATGCGTGCTGAGGCTGATTATGGATAATAGCACAAACCCCAATCGGCAGAAGGTACAAAGCAGACAGGGACGGATGCAGATTCATGGACAGCTCGTTTACGAACCAATTTTCTTGCCCGATTATTTCTAGAGGTTTTTCGAGATAAAATTGGCATGGACAAATCCTCATATTTGCACCAATCTTTAAGCAGATTTGCAGAAGATAAAAGGATCTTTCCACGTAAAATCTAACACTTAACAAAGATGCCGTACCTGAAAGAAGCAGAATATGTTATAATACCTTTTAAAAGGAGAATAGAATGAAGCGAATTACATTTTTAGTGATTGTGCTGGTAATTGCATTGTGCTGCTCATGCCGGTACATACATAACGACGGATTCACAGCTGCGGACCAGGATGAAATAGTTGTAAATATACACAATACATGTAATTCAGACATATATGGAGTACATATTGAGTATTACCTAGGAAATAAGGCAGTGGGTGGACATATTGCCTCATGTACACCTGAAATGGACGTAGCCTTCAAAAAGGGAGATATAATTTGCAACGCTATTCCGAAAGAGGTTTTTTTGCCCAACGAAGATCTAGAGGGTTTTGGGATTGAAACCTTTGTTATTTTAAAGGGTGGCAGGGAGGTAGGCGCCGGAGGTCTAATAAAATGGGACGCTGAGTTTGGAAAGACGTATGAGATGGTATTGTCGGATAGCGGCAACAATGGCGAGTATTATTTGTCGTTGAATTATGAATAGATAATTATGAATACGCTCGAAAGCAGGCCCTATTCTTTTGACCTGCTTTTAAGCATATCACTATAAAATTATATGGTCGGATGCCGTTTGCGAATGATTCATAACAATAGCTTTAGGCGTGTCATCGGTTCAAACAGGCGTAATAACTATTCCATCTGCATAAAGCAGGCCGACACATGGAATGATTCATTGCCGGGCATCCTTCCAGAACGTATTTCAGTTGTTACAAAGCCCATTGATCTATATAAGTTGATTGCGGGATCATTTCCTGCCAGCACCTCAACACAAAGGGGCCTTATTGCAGCGCTTTCGATAACATGTTTAACAAGAAGACGTCCTATTCCGCGGCGCGCCAACGCCGGGTCGACATATAGCCAAGCAAGCTCGTCGCGGGAGTACGCTACAAATCCCGCCACTATTTCGTCCGCTAAGGCAACATAGATTGTATAATCAAATAGACCCTCGTTAAACGCCGCTTGGGAAAGCGGTACAAAAGCCTCGGCTAAGCCTGCTAAACGCAGCTCATCCACTCGCGCTTTATCGTGAATTTCCATCATCCGGGGCCAATCGGCAGGATGATATTCTCTAATAAATATGTCCATATATCTGCGCCCTTTCCGTATCCATACAGTAAAATTATGTATATATTAACCAATATTTTACTAATAGTCAATGACTTAAGTGATGACAGCGGAATTGTAAACAATTATCCGCGCATCAGACAGTAAGCCATAGCTACCAAGGCAATATAAAGACAAAATCTACTGTGTGAATCATTCGACTATCTAGTTAGCTAATCGAACACAAAAATACCGCAGCCCCAAAAGGAGCTTCGATATTGAAGGCCGGTATCGCCTGCTGCCAAGAAGAGACATAAGATTAGCTTGTGATTTGTACAGGAACCCGCTCAGCGGAATTCCCGCTGTAAGATTCAGCTGTGTACCTAATACAAATTTGCATGCAACCAGATAGCAACATCCGAATGTCAGGCTCAAGAAACATCAAAAAACGGTTGGGCCGCGGAGATGTAGGGATTTGAACCCTAGCGCCGGCAAAACCGACCTACCGGATTTCGAATGCGGTACTGAGCGTGGAATACAGGGTAAATCAGCGGTATATGCGGGAAGCTGCTATACTGCATATCCAGTAAGGATTTAGAGCCGAAAACGCCGAAAAGCGACCTTGAGCAGCGGCAGGGACGCATTGAACGGCAGGGCAATATGTTCCCAGAAATTTAGGTCTACCGCTATGTCACCGAGCAGACCTTTGATGCCTACCTCTATCAGTTGGTGGAGTCAAAGCAGAAATTCATCAGCCAGATAATGACGAGCAAAAGCCCTGTTCGCTCTGCCGAAGATGTGACGAGGTGGCTCTGTCCTTTGCCGAGGTCAAGATGCTTGCCACAGGCGATGTCCGTTTTAAGGAAAAGATGGACTTGGATATACAGGTTTCAAAGCTCCGTGTGCTGAAGCAGAGCTATCTCAGCGAACGCTACGACCTTGAGGACAGGATTATCAAATACTATCCGAAAGAGATAAAGGGCTATGAGGAACGCATTACAGGCTATGAAAAAGATGTAGTCCTCTTAAATCAGCACAAGCCGCAGGGCGAGGATAAGCTTTGCCCGATGACCCTCGTCGTCGCAAGCTCCATATCCCTCGCTTCCCCGCAAGCGGGAAAGCTCGCTCATTCCGCTGCTCCGCCTCTCCCCGCAAAGTCGTGCGACTTTGCGGGGGCCCCAACCAAGGCTTACACCGAAAAAGCCGATGCGGGGCAGATGCTTCTTGCACTCTGCAAGGAAAACGCCACAACCCAGCCTGTCGAAATCGGCAGCTGCCGTGGCTTCAAAATGGAGGTTTTCTATGATACAGTAAACACCGCCTACACCTTAAATCTCTGCGGCGCATACAAGCACAAGGTGTTGTTAGGCTCTGATGCTCTGGGTAATCTGACCCAAATTGAGAATGAGCTTGCAAGGATACCTGCCAGACTGAAAGCCGCCAAGACCCAGAGGGTAGAAACCATCGTACAGCTTGAAAACGCAAAGGTTGAGGTCGAAAAGCCTTTTGCCTATGAAGATGAGCTGAAAGAAAAGACCGACAGGCTGAACGCCCTCAATATTGAGCTGAATCTGGACGAGAAAGACCCCTCTGCCATTGACACCGAGCCAGAGCAAAGCGATGAGCCGCCAGAGAAAAAATGTACAAGTCGGGAGCGATAATCTCATTTACACATTTGAAATGAAGTTTTTGGGGCGGTATAATTGATAGGAACAAGCGGGTAGCGGAGGTGAAAAAGGTGTGTGATGATTTTAAGTTTGAAACATTTGTCAATCTCCTATCTGCTCATCACTGGTATGCTGAATACGTTTGGCGTTTCGGTGGCGGCGGCCTCTGGTATTGGGCTGAAAGTAAACACCTTCGCGGGGATGCCGTGCTGGGCCATCGGGCAGACGGTAACCGCTATGGTGGGGCAGAATATGGGCGCTAAAAATATAGAAAGAGTAAAGAAGATCACACAAAGCGGCCTGCTGATCAATGTTTGCGTTACCCTTATCGCTGTTGTATTGGTTCAGCTTTTTTCCGAGAACATTATCATGCTTTTCGATCCGGTCGGCACAGACGTTATCAAAGAGGGGGTTCTATATCTTCGGATCTGTTGCAGCATTAACAGCTTGGTATATGCCGTCATGTACACACTCCATTCCTTTGCGATAGGAATAGGCTCCGCCAATGTCGCCATGTGCAATGCTCTTTTGGACGCTGTGGTTGTGCGCTTGCCTATCTGCGGTTGTTGGCATTTATCTTTCAAATGGGATTTACATAGGCCAGGCGGTTTCTCCTGTTCTACCCGCGATTGTAGTGTTGTCTATTTCACAATCAAGAAATGGAGTTTAAAATAAACTAATCAGTAACGTGTTACGAATGTAACTTTGAAATCCCCATATACTTTGGTGGTATACTCCGGCAAACCTTGACAAAACTAATCCAATTAGTTATAATGAAAGTAGCTAATTGGATTAGTTTGGAGGGATACATGATGGCACGGGCAGGACTCGACAAAAATATCGTTGTAGAGAAAGCAGCGCAAATGGCAAACCAAATAGGACTTGACAATATCCAATTAAAAGCACTGGCCGAAAGGCTGAACATCCAGCCGCCGTCGCTTTACAACCACATCAAAGGGCTTGACAATTTACATTATGAATTGATGCTCTATGGCTGGCGGCACATGGAAGAGCGGATGATAGAGGCTGCGGACGGCGTCAGCGGGTATGCCGCATGGGAGGCGATTTGCAGGGCGTTCTACGCATACGCGACTGAGAATCCCGGCGTGTTCAGTGCTATGCTCTGGTATAATAAGTACCGGGATCAGGAGACGATGATGGTCACAAGAAAGGTCTTTTCCATTTGTTCTGATATTACAGCCTCGCTGGGCATTTCTGATGAGAACTGCAATCATTTGATTCGCACCTTCCGGGCGTTTTTAGAGGGCTTTTGCCTGCTGGTCAACAACCATTCATTCGGCCACGCGCTGCCGGTAGAGGATAGCTTTACGCTTTCTTTGCAGGTGCTGATAGCTGGAATGAAGGAGTTGGAGGGCAAATAGACGGCTACTACATTCATTACCAAGAATGATTTAGCAAAGGGACTGAATGTACGGGAGAATGCCCCAATAAGGTTTAGCAAAAAAAGTCGAGAAGAAGTTTTCCTATTGGAGTAAGATAATGCTACAGAGGGGGTGAGCAAGTGGAGGAACATATTGAGGCTGTCCAGCGGATGCAAGACTACATTGAGGAGCATCTGACGGAAAGGATTACGTTGTCAAAGCTGGCGGAGATATCGTTTTTTTCGCCGTGGTATTCCTATCGCCTGTTTGTTAAGCACGTTGGCATGACGCCAGCCGATTATATACGGCGGCTGCGTTTATCTAAGTCCGCACTCAGACTGCGGGATGAATCCTGTAAAATCATTGACATTGCGTTAGAGCTTGGGTTTGGCAGCGTGGACGGCTACCAGAGGGCGTTCTTTCGTGAGTTCGGCTGCAATCCACGGGAGTATGCGAAAAGTCCGATCCCTATCTACCTGTTCACACCCTATGGCGTCAAATATCAAAAGCCAAGAAAGGAGAACCAAATGAAAACAGTCAGAAATGTATTTGTCCAAATCATCGAAAAGCCACAGAGGAAGGTGATTATCAAGCGTGGGATAAAGGCTGCCGACTACTTTACCTATTGCGAAGAGGTTGACTGTGATGTCTGGGGGCTGCTCACCAGCATTCCGTCCATCCAAGGCGAACCTGTCTGCCTATGGCTGCCAAAGGCGTATATCACGCCAGGCACCTCGGAGTATGTACAGGGTGTGGAAGTAGCTATGAGCTATGACAAAACGGTTCCGGAGGGGTTTGATATGATCGAGCTGCCCGCCGCGAAATACCTCATGTTTAAGGGTGAGCCTTTTGCTGAGGAGGATTATTGCGAAGCCATTGAGGAAGTGCAGGCATCCATTGCGAAATACGACCCCGCCATCATTGAAGCACAGTGGGACGCCGGCAACCCCCGCATTCAGTTGGAACCGATTGGTACCAGAGGGTATATTGAACTGATACCAATTAAATAATTACGTAAGCACAAGGCAGCTGATCCCAGCTACCTTGTGCTTACGTCTACATCACCTGCCAAATAAATGGAACTGTCAGGGCAATATGTAGACTGGGTGGAGGCTTACTTATCCTCTGACCTCAATTTTATCTTGAAGGATTTAGCGGAGCCGTTTTGTGGAGGAATTTTGATGTACGAGAGGATGCTGAACAAACAAGAAGAACCGACCATAGCGCAGATGACGGCGTACTGCAAAGACTGCGCGGAGTTGTTTACACGGCTGAACGAGTGGTTGTCCGGAACGTTTAGAACAGCTCAGTCAGTCACGTTCCCCTATGGGAATCAATACGGCTGGGGAATCGCCCATCGGAAAGATAAAAAACTGATCTGCCATGTTTTCGCCGAGGAGAACGCATTTACCGTGATGATGAGGCTTTCAAATGAGCAGTTTGATTCCGTATACCGCCAGTTGCGGAGAGAGACGAAGGAACAGATCGAACACAAATATCCTTGCGGGAATGGCGGGTGGCTTCACTATCGCGTCACATGCAGGGAGCAGTTTGATGATATTCAAACGCTTTTAACGGTCAAATGCACATAGGCCAACAGTGGTGTTAGGGAAGCTTGCCAGGAGGATTTGATTTCGCCTTAGGCGGATAAGGCGAACGACAGGCTTTTGTATTATACGGTGGTTTTGATATGAAAAAAATAATGAAGCACTTTACTTTTTGGTGTCTGATAATATCTGTTACCGAGATTTTTATGCACCAGATTGGTCAAGATTCCAAAAGCACTGTGCTCATTGGATTCAACCCATTACTGAATATGATCGCTGATTCCCAAGGCTCTTTATATGATTTGATGGGTTCTGGCTGGCAGGTGCCGTGTAATACGATTAACGGACAAATATCCATCTATTGTTATATAGGATCAGTTTTGACTTTCCTGTTTTATGGCATTGTCTTAGATGGGATAAAAATGCTATTTCGCAAGTTTAACCGAAAAAGGCACGTGGATTGATTAAGTACGTCTTTTTGGTAAAAGGCGCACACCGGCAAAGCGGAGTTGAAAGAGGCATTTATGATTGAAACAAACCGATTAAAAATATATGCAGCGTCTCGTGATGTAATGGAAAAATTTATAAAGTTACAAACAGTTGAAGAACTGAAAACGGCTTATACGGAAGTGTTAGAGGGTTGCCTAAAGTACCCTGAACAATGGGAGTGGTATGCGATTTGGATGATTGATTTGAAAGACGGAACACACATTGGAGAATTGTCTTTCAAAGGTATTGACTTAAATGGCGTAGTAGAGATTGGCTATGGTGTTTCGACAGAATATGAGGGCAAAGGTTATGCCACGGAAGCAGTTTCAGCAATCGTGCATTGGGCTATTCAGCAACCAGAAGTGACCCGCGTAGAAGCTGAAACAGAATTTGAGAATGGAGCGTCTCAAAGGGTTCTTGAAAAAAGTGGATTTATGGCAACTGGTATCATTGGTACACAAGGACCCCGCTTTGTTTGGTCTCACTGATAAATCGAAAGTTATGGGAGGAGAAAATAAGGAATGAATTCTATAGAAAACACGGATAAAAGCTATTTTGAATGCTTTTCCTTTGGCGATAGCCCTGAAATGGCAGACGAACTTTTGGCTCTGGTACTTGCCGGAAAGAAAACCGCAACAGTTTCGGTTGTATTGGAGGATGAGCAGACGCCAAGCGTTGGTGATTTATCACTGGTAATCGACGGGCATGGCAATCCAGCCTGTGTGATAAAGACGGTGCATCTTGAAACCGTCAAGTTTTGCGACCTAACTTGGGATATGGTAAAACGTGAGGGTGAGGACGAAAACTTTGAACAATGGAAGTCGGGCAATATACGCTATTGGACACGAGACGCTGCCAAGCGCGGTTATACCTTTACCGATCAAACACTTATCACTTTTGAACGCTTTGAGGTTGTCGAGGTGCTATAATGAATGGAGCTATTGAGCATATTCCAAGTTACGCCTATTGGTAAAAAGCGCCTTTGGCGGATAAGGCGCAGAACGACGAACCGGTATTTGACAGGGAGAAAAAAGCATGGCACAAGCATTACTTGTAATAGATTTGCAAGAGGGTTACATAGAAAAGTACCCGTCTTTATTACTTGCTTGCGTTAATGAGAGGATTCAAAGGGCGACTGCCGACGATGAGCTTATTGTATATGTAAAAAATACAAAAAGGCTTAGGGGTGGTAGGAAGAAAGATGAGTTGGCAGAGAATTTGAACATCCGCTCCGAATATATAATATCCAAAGAAACGGCCGGTGCTTTTTCTAATCCTGAGCTGCAAGAAATTTTGAAGCAAAACCAGATTACAGAAATTGAAATCGCAGGCATTGACGGCAAATCCTGTATAGCGAGTACTGCAATAGATTCCGTTCAAAATGGCTATAAAACGATATTGCAGGAGGAGATATAGGGGTGCAAAATGTCAAACAATTTGAAAAGACGAAAGTATCGCTTTTAGAGAAAGAAATTATTATAAAACAGAAAAATTCCGGCTTGTAGAGCTGGTTTAAATGCGTATTATTGGTAAATGACGACGAGCCGCCTTTGGCGGATAAGGCGAAACACGATAAATCGATAAATCAATGTATGAAAGCGAGTATCAATATGAATGATAAAGAATTTCATAACTTTATTTCCGTGACACAGGAGAATATTTGCCAGATTACCGCACTAAAAAACGGGATCGTGCTCATCAATGATACCTGGCATAATTACAAAACGACCGACACAGTACATGTCATGTCGGCGACAAAGAGCGTTGTTTCCCTGCTGATTGGAATTGCTGTTGACAAAGGTTTCATCAAAAGTATTAACCAACCAGTGCTGAACTTTTTTCCGGACTACACTATCAAACGGGGAGAAAAGACCATACAGCAGGTGACGCTCCGGCACCTGCTGACCATGACCGCGCCGTATAAATACAGGTCGGAGCCGTGGACAAAGGTCTGCTCCAGCGATGATTGGACAGTCGCGGCCCTTGACCTGCTCGGCGGCAGGGCCGGACTTACCGGGCAGTTCAAGTATTCTACACTGGGCATCCATATTCTGACCGGGATCATTACAAAAACATCGGGGCTGTCAACGGTGGATTTTGCGAACCAATATCTTTTTACCCCGCTGGGGATTGCGCCGCGCACAAATTATTATGCCGAGACGGCAGAGGAACACAAGGCATTTACCATGTCAAAGAAACCCCACGGCAACATCTGGTTTGTGGACCCCAAGGGCGTCGCTGCGGCAGGTTACGGCCTTTGCATGTCTGCGGAGGAGATGGCGAAGATCGGCCAGATGTGTCTTGAGCGCGGAATGTATGGAGGAGGCCGCATCGTTTCATCTGAATGGTTAGCGGAAAGCACCGAACCGCGCATTCAGTGCGACGGCAATTTTAGAGATATGCTGTATGGCTATCTGTGGTGGATTATTGATGAGAAGAAACATATCTATGCCGCCATCGGAAACAGCGGGAATGTGATCTATGTGAACTCGGAAAAAGCAGCCGTAGTCGCCGTGGCAGGAACCTTCAAGCCGACTGTCTTTGACAGGGTTGATTTTATACAGGAGCATGTCGAGCCGCTTTTGGATGCTTCTGTATCATCCTAAACAAATTCGCGTTTAGTGGGGACTTGAACGGAATGAAAATTTGAGAGGAGAACAACGATATGATGCGAGATGCTGAAAAAACCATCGGGAACTTGATTGACAAACAAGGAGTATCCTTTATCGCCTCCATTTCTGAGGATGGGTTTCCCAATATGAAGGCCATGCTCCCGCCCCGTAAACGGGTAGGGATTCGGGAATTTTATTTTACGACGAACACCTCGTCCGTGCGTGTGGCGCAATACAGAAACAATCCAAAGGCCAGCATCTACTTTTGTGATAAACGGTTCTTTAGGGGTGTAATACTGGTGGGTCATATGGAGGCGCTGGAGGACCCTGCCAGTAAGGAAATGATTTGGCGGGAGGGCGACACCATGTATTATTCCGAGGGCGTAACCGACCCGGATTATTGTGTGCTGAAATTTGTCGCAGAGAGTGGTCGCTATTATGCGAACTTCCATTCCGAATCCTTTGAAGTAGTATAGTCGAATGGAATGATTATTTCATCTTAGGCGGATAAGGCATCTCCGAGAAATCTTAGCTTACGGAGGAAAGGACTGTGAATAAAAGCAACCATTTTATTGTTATATGTATGTTTGTAGGTATGCTGCTCGGGCTGGCCATCGGCTGTGTGGTAGGTATTTCTCAAGGTAACATAGGAATCTCGATGTGTTTTGGCCTTGTTTTTGGAATGATAATCGGAATTGCCATAGGAACTGTCATCAAGAAATCCAAAGATAAAGAATGAGGTTCTTTCCCGTTTATCAAGCTGATTTAGTGCGCCTTACTTATTGGTGAAGTACGTCTTTGGTGGAAAGAATATGCATCATTGAGAAAAATCAAATTGGAGGATAAAAATGAAGATTAAAAATTCGATGTTAGTTGTGAAAGATTTAGAAAAATCAAAGGCTTTTTATTGGGAAGTGTTGGGACTTCGTACTCTCTCGGATCTAGACATTCATGCCGTTTTAACAGGCGGCCTGGCATTGCAGACTGAGGAAAGCTGGAAAGGGTTTGTGGGCAAAGAAATCTCCTATCAAGGAAATGATGTTGAAGTCTATTTTGAAGAGGATGATTTTGATCAATTCCTGGATAAACTTGGTTCTCTTAAAACCGTCGAATATGTCCATCCAGTTATGGAGCACGCATGGGGACAAAGAGTCGTGCGCTTTTATGATCCCGATTATCACATCATAGAGGTCGGCGAAAACATGAAAGTCGTCTGCAAGCGATTTTCGGATAAGGGAATGACAGTCGAGGAAATTTCCGAGAGAATGGGGATCCCGCTGAAAGCAGTCAAAGCATATATGCGCTAAATTGGGCGCGTGGAGAAATTTTAGGCAACACCATATAAAGGTTGTATTAAACCCATGCAAAACCGTCAGGCGGTCTTTGTACGGTGTTGCCTATCTTCTAAACGAAAATCTCAAAGGAAAGGCGACCACCGCTCCACACCTTATTACAGTTTTGGTGAAGATAAGCCTTATTGGGATAGGACACTTTAGGCGAAGAAGACGTATTCGATACAATAGAACTTTGAGGGGGCACATAACCATGAGAGATATGATTGCGTACTGCGGGCTGGATTGTGAAAAATGCGACGCATATCTTGCAACAATCAATGACGATCAAGCGTTGCGTGAAAAAACTGCGAAGCTGTGGGCTGAGTTAAATCATGCGCCCATTCTGCCTGAACACATCAACTGTCAAGGGTGTTGTGTTGAAGGGGTTAAAACTGTATTCTGCGATAGTCTTTGCGGCATTCGTCGGTGTGCACTGAAAAAGGGTGTGACGACATGCGGTGACTGCCCAGACATGGAAAAATGTCAGACTGTTGGAGTGATTATCTCAAATAATCCCGAAGCTCTGGAAAATTTGAAGGGATAAACTACATAGCTTGACAACTTCCCGTTTACCGATCTGATGTTAGTAAATTGAAATCAAAAATTGCAGGAGGAAAGATCATGAAAGAAAAGGTGGACTCCTATTTATATACTGATGGAAATAGGGTTACTGTGTTCAAATGGGAGCAGCGCCCCGGTTCTTGAGAACGGATTTTATTTTGCAGGGAGAACGCCTGCAAAAATGCCGCAACAACGCTTTTATGTTTTTGCTGGATGAAGAGAGCAGGCCCTATATGAAATCGCTGCTGGTAAGTGAGGTCAAAGCGGCTGTTTAAGTGCGAAGTAAGCAAGAAGGTTTGGTGAGAGAAGTGAAACGCTGTATTGTATAAGCCGTAATAGCATTTATCTGAAATACAATCACATCAGGAGGAAATTATGATGTCTATTCCGGCAAAAAAGGTTTATCCGCGTACAGGGGACAAGCAGACGGTTTACCTGGACGCCGTGGTCAAAGCCCCCAGCATCTCGGTGGGCGCTTACACCATGTACAACGACTTTGTAAACGACCCGTTGGATTTTGAGAAGAACAATGTTCTCTATCACTACCCCATCAACGGGGATGGACTGGTGATCGGGAAGTTCTGTTCCATCGCCTGCGGCGCCAAATTCATTTTTACCAGCGCGAACCATACGCTGGGATCCCTGTCCACCTACCCGTTTCCCCTGTTTTTCGAGGAATGGGACACCCCGATCTCAGAGGTGGCCACAGCATGGGATAACAAAGGGGATATTGTGGTTGGCAACGACGTTTGGATCGGGTACGAGGCGGTGATCCTGTCCGGCGTCCACATCGGCGACGGCGCGATCATCGGCACAAGGGCCGTCGTCACCAGAGATGTTGAGCCATACACCATTGTGGGCGGCGTACCGGCCAAGCCAATCCGGAAGCGGTATGACCCGGAGACCATTCGGGAGTTGGAGGCCCTATGCTGGTGGAACCTGCCCTTCCCGCAGATCAAACGGCTTTTGCCCTTCATCAAGCGGGGAGACGCGAAGGCTCTTTTGGAAGCATACAGGCAGCTATAATGCCGCATAGCGGTTTCGTGTCTGTCAGCTAAGATGCGCCGGCGGAAAATAGTCACTCTACTTGGCCTAAACCAATGGAATACCTGACTAAACTTCAGGTCGGTTGAGTCTATATCAGGAGATATGCTACTATGCAATCATCTCTAAAAAATGTATGGAGGAATGAAACAATGAAAAAAACACTTGGTATGATGATTGCGGAGCTCAGAAAAGAACAGGGTATGACGCAGCTGGAATTAGCTGAAAAAATGGGAGTGACAGATAAGGCTGTATCGAAATGGGAAAGGGACTTGTCCTGTCCCGACATAAATTCATTGCCCACTTTGGCGGCATTGCTCAATGTTTCCGTAGATGAACTGATGCAATTAAAGAAGGGAGCGTCCGACCCAAAAAAGAGCCCAAAGGAAATTATAAATTTGATCATTAAGGCCGTTGCGCTGGCAATGGGCGTTGCCGTAGTCGTCCTTTCGGTTCTGAACAAGTTATCTGTAGAAAGCGGAATGGTTTTACTTGGTATAGGTATGACCTGTACCGGCATTTCGTTGTTTAACAGCCAAAGAGTAATGTATCTTTAACGATAAGGAGTCCGCCTATGGCGATGTGGAATCCGTGGCGGGGCTGCCACCGGTGCAGCGAGGGCGCCGGTACTGCTATATTCATAAGGGGAACGCTAAGCGCGGCGTGGATACGGAGCAGATCGTCAGGACGAAGGGCTTCGATGCGCCGGTCAGGGTGAAGCGGGACGGCACATACAAGATAAAAGGCGGGCAGACCGTATATCTCTGCTTATCCAGCGACTTTCTGCTGGAGGATGCCGGCCTGTGGCGGGAGGAATGCTGGGCCATGATCCGCCGGCGGCCCGACCTGCATTTCCTCTTTCTGACCAAACGGATCCACCGCTTTTTAGAGCGCGTTCCCTCCGACTGGGACCAGGGCTATGACAACGTTACGGTAGGCTGCACCGTGGAGGACCAAGCGAGCGCGGACACCCGGCTCCCCATAAAGAACAGGGACATCATCTGCCAGCCGCTCATCGGGCCGGTGAATTTGGAGCGATACCTGGACGGCGTGGAGCTGGTGGTGGTAGGCGGTGAGTCCGACCCGGGCGCGAGGCCTCTGGATTACGCCTGGGTCCTCTCCATCCGGGAGCAATGTATCCGGCAGGGCGTCCACTTTGAATTCCGGCAGTGCGGCACGCATTTTATCAAGGACGGAAAGACCTACACGCTTCCTGTGCGGGAGCTGTGCAGCCAGGCCAGAAAAGCGAATATCAACTGTTAAAAGCAAAGGGAAAAGAAGGAGGGCCGTATCATGAAGCTGATCAGAATCACACACGAAAACCTTGAAACAGAACACATCTGCTGCGCGATTGCAAGCAATAAAGATTGTCAGGTGCTTTCAAAAAAAGCATGGCTGAAGGAAAGCCTGGGCGAAGGGCTTGTTTTCCTAAAATGCAATGTCCGGGGAAAGTGCTTTATCGAATATATCCCCGCAGAATATGCCTGGACGCCTATCGAAGCAGACGGTTATATATATATTAACTGTCTGTGGGTATCCGGGCAGTTCAAAGGGCATGGGTATTCCAATCTTCTCTTGGAGGAATGTATCAAAGACAGTAAAGAGAAAGGAAAGAAAGGTCTTGTAATCTTATCTTCCCAAAAGAAAATGGGGTTTCTTTCCGATCCGAAGTTTATGCGCTATAAGGGCTTTGAAACCGTGGATACGGCTGCGCCCTATTTTGAGCTGCTATATTTGCCCTTTGATAAAGGCGTCGAGAAACCCCGTTTCAAAGCCTTCGTGAAAGATCCACGGCACAGCGACATGCCGGAGGGCTTTACCATTTACTATACCAACCAATGCCCTTTTACAGCCAAATATGTTCCCATTCTTGAGGAGCTGGCGAAAAAGAGAAACGCTCCTTTTCAGGCGGTCCATATCCAGACGAGAGAGCAGGCTCAAAACGCCCTCGTACCATTTACCACCTTCAGCCTGTTTTATAACGGGGAGTTCATCACCCATGAGATACAGTCTGAGAAGAAATTTGAAAGGATCCTTATTGAAAAGGGTTTTAATTGATTGCTTAATCGGGATGATTTAATTGCGTCTCAGGCGGATAAGGCGATTTTCAAGATGAAAGGACAGATATAAATGAAAGAAATGATTAACTTCATTGAAGCGAATGTGGACGGCAAAACGCTGTTTACAAAGGAATTGGTTTACGAACTGGAAAATGGCGCGTTACAGGGCGTATACTCTGACCAAATATCCTTTTCTAATCTGAAATATTCGCAAAGTGGATTTCAGATAGATATGTTTATTGTATCTAACGAGAAAATATGGCTTATTGGTAAGGAAGGACAACGAGAGAAATTAAGAAAGGATTTCAGCGCTGTATCCATGTTTCGCTATGAACTGGCGAAGCGAAAAAGCGCGAACGCAATAACAGGTTGTTTTCGCTTTATTTCAGCTTCAGGGAAAAATGTGGCGGCAGAGGCGATTGTAAGTGGGATCTATGATATTCGTCTTGAAAACGGTGTGCTGAAATTATCGGAAGATCAGGCCTTGTATCGGGATCAGCCTATACAAGACGGGCGTTACAAGCCTGTTGCTTTTCAATCGGAACATCGTTTTTATTGCAAGGACGGAAAACTGCACTATGAATACGATGGCAGGTGTTTTGACGTGGACGCTAAAACTATGCAGCGCAGCAACAGCTCCGATACCTTTCCTCCATTTATTTCAATCGAGAAGTAAGCCAATCAATATTCAATTTATCTCATCAAATTTAATTCGCATTAGTTGGTATAGGGCGGAGCTATCAAAATGGTCTTTGAAACGGAAAACGAACACAATAGAAAGGATCGCAATGGAAACATTTGATGCGTTAATTAAAAAGGATGATGCAGACAGACGAACAATTATTGAAGTTCCGTTCAATGCAAAGGAGCAGTTTTGTAAATTTAAGGGTCCTATTTATGTAAGCGGAACGATCAATGGCGTTGCGTACCGGAGCAAATTACTATCTCGTGGCGGCGGAAAATAGCTTATGGTTTCAGATAAAGTCATACAAAAGTCCATCGGATTTGATAGACAGGCAATGTACAGAACGGAATGCGGCAGGAGAGCTTACAGGGGTGAACCCCTGTAGTCAGCAGGAATTTACAGACAGAACGCCGTCTATGAAAACTACCATATGTGGCTTAGAGATTACAAACACGATCAGTATTGATGGTTATACGAGCAATATAGAAGAAATGGTAAAAGAACGAATATACGAGCTTTCGAGTTGGTATTTTACCGCAATGCACATTCTCTTTATCTTAGATTTTTGAGTGGTTGTGGTAATGACAAAGAGCTTAGATTAAAATAGTAAAGAAGAAAACCAGCACAAACAAATGACTTGTGCTGGTTTTCTTCTTTACTACAAGAGTGTCAACCCATCCATTCGCGCAGTGTATCCAGCAGGAGCCCAACGTCGATTGGCTTCGTGATTTCCTGGTTGATCGGGTTATCCTCTGCCAACAGAGTGCGCCGCCCGGCCGGCTGTTCCGCATCAGTCTTTTTCTCGTGAACAGTATACCGCTCCAGTATGTAATATTTTGGTAATTGAAGCCTTCTGATATATTTCATATTCCCTCCATATCCATATGGTATCCTAAAACAGGAGGTGTTCCTATGGCGATACTATTGATTGTTGAAGACGATAAAAAGACAAACGAGGCCATCTGCGAGTATCTTAGATCCGCCGGGCACGAGACCATCCAGGTCTATGACGGAGCAGAGGCGATACAAATTTTTCGGGAAAAGCAGGTAGACCTTGCCGTTTTGGATATCATGCTCCCCAAAATGACTGGGCTGGCCGTATTGCATGAGATCCGGCAGACAAGCCTTCTGCCCGTTCTCATGCTCACCGCGATTGAGGATGAATACACCCAGGTGCAAAGCTTCGACGAGCAGGCGGACGATTATATCACAAAGCCTTTCTCTATGGTGCTGCTGGGAAAACGGGTCACGGCGCTACTCAGGAGAAGTGGGCAAAATATCCTGCCCGATACGATGACGTTCGGAGATGTAACCGTAGACTTTTCCGGCTATACGGCTTGGGATCAGAACGGAAAAATTGAACTGACGCCCAAGGAAATCGACCTGCTGCGGCTGTTTGTAGAGCACAAGGGGCTCGTACTGACCAGGAACCAAATGCTGGATGAGCTATGGGGCGACGACAATCCCATCATCGACCGGACAATAGACACCTATGTCAAAAACCTGCGCAAAAAATGCCGGCTGGATTGCCTCGTCACGGTGAAGGGAATAGGATATAAATTTGAGGTGAGAGAATGAAGCGGCTTAAGATTTACCCAAAAACATTTTTTTATACCCTGGGGCTGCTGCTGTTTATCGTACTGGTGGCCCACGCGCTGCTGTGTTTTCTCACGCCGCAGGTGCCGCTGGAGCTATCGGCCAGCCCTGGCCACGACGATTTACAGTTCATCGGCAAATTCAATCTGACGCCCTATATCACGCAGATGATCCAAAAGGTCCTTCCGATTTCGCTTCTCTGCTGCGTCCTGATTTCGGTCCTTTGCTCCCTGCTGTTTTCCAGGCAGATCACGGTTCCGGTCAAACAGATCTCGGCCGTCGCCGAGCGGATGGCGCGCATGGATAAAACCGCGGCTTGCGAACTTCACACGAAGGATGAAATCGGTATGCTAGCCGACAATATCAACGGCCTATATCAAAATCTACTTGCAACCATTGAAAAGCTGGAAATCGAAAAACAGCGCGTGCGTGAAATGGAACAGTCCAAGGTGGATTTCATGCGTGCGGCTTCACACGAGTTGAAAACCCCTCTCACCGCACTGAACGCCACTCTGGAGAACATGATCCTCGGCATTGGCAAATATCGAAATGTTGACGTTTATCTGCCTCAGTGCAAGGAGATGACGGAGCGGCTGGCGGAAATGATCCAGGAAATTTTGGAAGCCTCTAAGCTGGGCGACCCGGCAAAAAGCGAAGCCCCGGTGAAAACCGATTTATCATCCCTGCTGACTAGGCTGTGCGAACCGTATGAGCAGATCGCCAAAGCGCGCGGAACCATATTCAAGCTGGATTTGTCGGGCGGCTTTTGTGCCGAACTGCCTCCGCGGATGTTTGGCAAAGCGGTCTCCAACGTTCTTGCCAACGCCGTCGCTTACACGGAAGCGGGCAAAACGGTTTCGGTTTATTTTGATCATTCTTCCCTGGTGGTCGAGAACGAATGCGCGCCGATTCCAGCCGAAGCCCTGCGGCATGTTTTCGAGCCCTTCTACAGGCCCGACTACGCCCGGAACCGCGACGACGGCGGGAATGGGCTGGGACTGTATATCGTCGATACGCTTTTGAAAACAATGGAGCTGCCCTATTCGTTTCATCCAATGGAGCAGCCGCCTGGGATGCGGTTTGTGATTCATTTATAATCTAAACATGAAAAGCTCTCTGAGAATTCGGAGAGCTTTTTGCATTCCATACCCACTCCATATACGTTTCATATACCCTCCATACCGGCGTGCTATTCTAATGCTGCAATCAATATGGAGGTGTTCAATATGGGCTTTATCAAACGGGCGTTTTTATACGTCACCAAAAAAAGAGGCAAAAGCGCTTTGCTGTTCATCATTCTGCTGGTGATGGCGACTTTTGTGCTGACAGGGCTTTCCATTGAGAAAGCGACGCGGGTCACACAGGAGAACTTGCGTTACGCGCTGGGCGGCGAATTTGAGATGGCGCCCGACTACTCGGAAAACAACCCGTATTACAAGATGGAAACCGACGATGAGGGCAACTTTGCCATTAATACGAAGATGCCCGTCACCCAGGAAATCATTGACAAGGTGATGGAAACGGCCGGGATTAAGAGTTACGACGGCATGTCGCTATGCCTTGTCTCCACGAATCTGGACGTCATTCCCGGCACGGTCCCCGTTAAGGACAAATACAGAGACTATGTCTACGGCCGGTTTGTAACGGGCACTGAAAACAGCAAATTCTTCAGGGATGAGACGCTGGGGCTCATCGAGGGAAGCCATGTGCCGGTGGAAGGCGGGCATGTGGCGGTTATCAGTAAGGCCTTGGCCGAGAAAAACGGCCTCAAAATCGGAGACACCATCACCTTAACCGTGGATGACGGCGAAAAAACCGAAATCAAAATCATCGGGCTGTTTGAGGTATTAAAACAGGAGCAGGCCTATACCAACGTAAACTCCTTTGACAAATTGGAAAATCAAATCTTTTCCGGCATTCAGGCCTATCAGGAGCTGATGTCAGATTACGCGGCGGGGTATCAAAGCGTCGTATTTGGGGTAAACGACCCGGCGCAGCTCGACGAAATTGTCGCCGGGCTCAAACAGAACGACGCCATCGACTGGCGGGCGTTCAAGGTGGAGACAAACAATAAGACCTACCAGGCGGCTGCCGCGCCGCTGGAGAAATTCCAGTCCCTGATTACCACCGTCCTCATCCTGATTGTGGCGGTCAGCGCCGTGGTGCTGTCCCTTATCTTGACCATGTGGGCAAAAAGCCGCGTCCACGAAACGGGCGTGCTGCTATCCGTTGGAATCAGGAAAACCGCCATCATCGGCCAATATCTGGCGGAGGTGCTCCTCATCGCGGTGTTCGCGTTCGGGTTGTCCTTCTTCTCAAGCAACCTCATCGCGGGCCAGATCGGCAACAGCCTGCTGCAGGCGCAGGTGCAGTCTACAGAAGAGCAAACCGCACCGCAGGACGATAACGGGCTGGATATTAAAATGAAGGACGACGCGAACCAGGACGACGTCATGATCAACGGCGATGGCGACGGCGGGGAATCCGTACAGAAAAACGCTCCGGTGACACCGCTGGATGTGGCCATCGGCCTTGACAATATGGTTCTGCTTTATCTCATCGGCTTTACCATCATCGTTCTTTCGGTTGGGGTCTCCTCGGCGTCGGTCATGCGCTTAAAGCCTAGGGAAATTCTATCAAAAATGAGTTAATGAAGGGAGAAACATCAAATGGCTGTTTTAGAAACCAAAGAGGTCTTTTATTCCTATGCGAAGGGAAACAAGGTTTTGTCCGGGGTGAACGCCGTATTTGAAACGGGAATGATGTATGCGATCCTGGGGCCGTCCGGCTCGGGCAAAACGACGCTGCTCTCCCTCTTGGGCGGGCTGGACTCCCCCACAAAAGGAGAAATCCTGTTTGACGGGGAAAACATCGCCGGGCACGGCCTGCAACATTACCGCCGCAACCATGTCTCCCTGATTTTTCAGAGCTATAACCTGATCGATTACATGACGCCGGTGGAGAACGTAAAATTGACCGCCAAACAGGATCCCTTGCCCGTTTTAGAGCGGCTTGGGCTGACGAAAGAGGAGGCGAAACGCAATGTGCTCAAGCTCTCCGGCGGGCAGCAGCAGCGGGTGGCCATCGCCCGCACGCTGGCTTCCGGCGCGCCCTTTATCCTGGCAGACGAACCCACCGGCAATCTGGACGAGGACACGGCGGCTGAAATCTCAGGTGTCCTGAAGGAAAGCGCCCATGAACTGGATAAATGCGTAATCGTCGTGACCCATTCAAACGAACTGGCCAAGCAGGCGGATGTGATTTTGAAATTGAAGCGCGGCAGCCTGCAGACGGTGAAATCATACTAGTGATTCGCCGAGATTCTTGCGGTACCTGCTGACATCGAAAAACGGAGAGGAGGATATGCCGTGCCGCTCAATAAAACAACGGACTATGCCATACGGCTCATCTTGTATTTGGCTCGAAACGCGCAGACCGTATCCTCCTCAAAGCTTTCAGCAGCCATTGGAGTCTCGCCGCGGTATCTTCTTCAGGTCGGCGCGAAATTGCGGGACGCGGAGCTGATTTCAACGACGCACGGCCCTGCGGGAGGATACGATCTTAAGAATCCGCCAAGAGAAATCAGCTTATTCGATATCATTCTCATTATGGAGGAAAGGCAAAAATCCAAGCCAGGATCGGAGAATCTATTTGAGCGAACAGAATTCAGGATCCTCGATAGCGCCTATGGGTACGTGGATGAGGTGCTGCGCGAAATACTGAAGAGCATCACGATAGAGAGTCACCTTTCCGAGTCCGTGGAAACGTGGTATCTGGCGCCATGCCTTTTGAAAGGGGGATGTTAACTACAGCCGGGCTCGTCCGGCAGGCGATTGTAGCTTTCTGTTCATGCGATATCGTCGCACAAAAAAAGGTTCTCAAACGGCCTGATACTCGGCACACCGGGCAGCGGCAAAAGTTTTTCCGCAAAGCGCGAGATCACAAACGCCGTGCTTATCACGCAGGACGACATTATCATTTGCGACCCGGAAGCGGAGTATTACCCCCTTGTGAACAGGCTGAAAGGACAGGTTATCAAGGTGTCGCAGACCAGTACGCAGTACATCAATCCAATGGACATAAACGCCAATTACGGGGAGGACGACACGCCTATTTCCCTGAAAAGCGATTTTGTCCTATCCCTTTGCGAACTCATTATGGGCGGCAAGAACGGTTTGGAAGCGGTTGAAAAGACCATTATTGACCGCGCCGTTAGAAGCGTGTACCGCAATTACCTTGCCGACCCGCAGCCCGGAAATATGCCGATCTTGGGCGACCTATACGACGAGATCAAAAAGCAGCCGGAAATCGAAGCGCAGCGTATCGCGGCGGCGTTGGAACTGTATGTGCATGGGAGCCTCAATGTCTTTAACCACAGGACGAATGTAGATATTCATAACCGCCTTGTCTGCTTTGACATTAAGGAACTGGGCGCACAGCTTAAAAAACTGGGAATGTTGATTGTCCAAGACCAGGTATGGAACAGGGTTACGCTCAACCGCAGCGCGGGCAAGGCCACCCGGTACTATATCGACGAGTTTCATCTGCTCTTGAAAGAAGCGCAGACCGCCGCCTATTCCGTTGAGATTTGGAAGCGTTTTCGTAAATGGGGCGGTATTCCGACAGGTATCACGCAGAATGTCAAAGACCTTTTGGCAAGCCGCGAGATTGAAAACATCTTTGAAAACAGCGATTTTGTGTATATGCTCAACCAAGCCGCCGGAGATCGTGAAATCCTTGCAAAGCAGCTTAACATCTCCCCGCAGCAAATGCACTATGTAACCCATTCCGAAGCGGGCGAGGGCTTGATTTTTTATGGCAATGTAATCTTGCCCTTTGTTGACCGCTTCCCCACCGATACGGAACTTTACCGCATTATGACGACCAAACCCGGCGAGGTATCGGCATGACGGGCGCGGACGTGATCTATTGCGGCGACAGCTTGCAAGTCTTAAAGACCCTGCCGGAAAACAGCGTCGATTGCTGCGTTACTTCCCCGCCGTATTACGGCTTGCGGGACTATGGCGCGGACGGGCAGATCGGACGGGAGGCCGCGCCGGAGGAATACATAAACCGCCTTGTATCGGTATTCCACGAAGTAAAGCGCGTTCTTTCCCCGCAGGGTACTTGTTGGCTGAATATCGCGGACACCTATTGCGGCACGGGCAGCAAGGCCGGACACGCGGACCCTAAAAACCCCAAAGGCCGCAACGGGCAGCAAGTGGCAATCAACCACCGCGCCCCCGGCTGCAAGCCGAAAGACTTAATCGGTATCCCGTGGCTGTTAGCCCTTGCCTTGCGCAGCGACGGTTGGTATTTGCGGAGTTCCATCATTTGGTACAAGGCAAACCCCATGCCGGAAAGTACGCGGGATAGGCCGTCGCGCTGCTATGAGTATGTGTTTCTGCTTACAAAGTCAAAGAAATACTATTACGACTGGAAAACCGTTGCCGAGCCGATAGCACCCACAACGGCGGCGCGTTATAAGGCGGGGCGCGGCGGCAATCAAAAGTATTCCGCAGAAGTACCAGGACAAGGCAAAATACAGCGTATCAACCGGGAACGGGCGCGGGGCGCGATTTATGATGAAATCATTAGGCCTATCCGTAGCAGGCGCAAAATATGGCAGATCAATACCGTACCCTATCGCGGCGGGCATTTTGCGGCGTTTCCCCCGAAGCTGGCCGAAACCTGTATTTTGGCGGGCTGTCCCGTTGGCGGCGTTGTGCTTGACCTCTTTTTAGGCAGCGGCACAACGGCGGCGGTTGCCAAAGCGTTAAACCGCCGCTATGTCGGCATTGAAATCAATCCCGAATATTGCGCCCTTGCGGAAAAGCGGATTGGAGGTGATGAAAGTTGAGTAAGGAACTGCAAGCCCCGGAAAAGGTAACGCAGAAAATGACACACGACGGGGCGGTTTTGGGAAACCTTTCTACGGGCGAGGTGTCGAGTATCAGCGACAGGCCGCAGGAGGAAAACTTTTCAGCGCCCGCAGCGGCCACAGCGGAAAAGGTATTGGGGCGCGTGGAGATCGAGCATAGCCGCCATTCCAAAAAGAAAGCGGCGAAAAAGGCGTATTCCAAAGCGCAGAGCAAAACGCAAGCGTCCCGCTTGCAGTTTTCCGCAGAGGAACGGGCGACCCCCGAACTTGAAAAGCATATCCGCAGGGCGGAAAAGAAAGCCGATAAGCTGGACGCGGCGCGGGCGGCTGTACCGAAGAAAACAAAGATTGTGAAAGAGCGCGTTTTTGACGAGGCCAAGGGCAAGGCAAAAACGCGCCTTTCCTTTGAGAAAACCGACAAACCGCCAAACGGCAAGCTGCGCCACAATCCCCTTTCCCGTCCAACGCAGGAGTTTGCGGGCGCAATCCATAACGAAATCCATTCCGTTGAGAAAGAAAACGTGGGCGTGGAGGCCGGACATAAGACTGAAAAAGCGGTTGAGAGTTTGGGCGGCATGACAAAGCGCAGCGTCCAGCGCGGATTACGCAGCCACAAGCTGAAACCCTACCGGGCGGCGGCAAAGGCCGAAAAGCAGGCGGTTAAGGCAAACGCGGATTATCTCTACAAAAAGGCGCTCAACGATAACCCCGCGCTTGCTCATTCAAACCCCATATCCCGGTTTTGGCAGAAGCAGAGTATCAAACGGCAGTACGCAAAGACGCTGAAAACGGGCAAGACGGTAAAAAAGACTGCCGAGAACACCGCAAAAGCGGCGAAAAAAACCGCGCAGGAAACCAAACGCGCCACGGCCTTTGTTATCCGGCATTGGAAAGGCTGTTTGATCGTGGTGGGTATTGCCTTTATCGTGTTTATCCTGTTCGGCGGCTTGTCCTCTTGCTCCCTATTCGGCGGCAACAGCAGCGGCGCAGTAATCGCGTCGTCCTATCTTTCCGAGGACGCGGACATATTAGGCGCGGAAGCGGCGTATTCCGCTATGGAAGCCGAGTTACAACGCAAACTTGACAATATCGAAAGCGAGTACCCGGGCTATGACGAATACCGGGTAGAGGCCGACGAGATCGAGCATGACCCCTATGTGTTAATCTCTATCCTTTCCGCTTGGCATGAGGGCGTTTTTACCCTGTCCGAAGTACAAGGCACTTTGGAAATGCTGTTTGAAAAGCAGTACATTTTGACTGTTACGGAGGAAGTCGAGATACGCTATCGGACGGAAACGAGGACGGGAAGCTATACCGTTACCGACCCCGAAACGGGCGAAACCTCAACGGAGTATTACGAATACGAGGTTGAAGTAGCGTATAACTACTACATTCTCAATGTGGATTTGGAAAACTTCAACCTTTCCCATGTCCCGGTTTACATCATGGGCGAAGATACCTTATCCATGTACGCGGTGTATATGTACGCGCTTGGCAATCGTCCCGACCTTTTCCCGCAGTCAAGCTATATCCCGAAGCACGTTACCAACCCGCCAGCGGAATACGAAGTACCCGCCGCGCTGCTTCATTCTGATGAACAGTTTGCGCGGCTGATCGAGGAAGCGGAAAAGTATCTAAACTTCCCCTATGTGTGGGGCGGCAGCAGCCCGAATACTTCCTTTGATTGCAGCGGCTTTGTATCGTGGGTGCTTACCAGCAGCGGCCTATACAATACGGGCAGGCTTGGAGCGCAAGGGCTATATAACATTTCAACCCGCGTTTCCAGCCCGCAACCGGGCGACCTTGTATTTTTCACAGGCACATACGATACCCCCGGCGTTTCTCATGTGGGTATCTATGTGGGCGAGGACGCGGCGGGAAACCCTATGTTTCTGCATTGCGGCGACCCGATACAGTATTCAAAACTCAATACAAGCTATTGGCAATCCCATTTCTACGCCTACGGGCGGCTGAATTACAACTAACTTTGAAAGGAGTATCACAGTATGGCAAACGCAAAACTTGACCGTATCGAAAAGGACATTGAGAAAACGAGGGCAAAAATCCTTGACTATCAAAGCAGGCTGAAAGAACTGGAAGCGCGGAAAACCGAGGAAGAAAACGCGCAGATTGTTCAAATGGTGAAAGCGGTTAAAATCGACGCGGCGCAGCTTGCCGCTTTTCTTTCCGCATACGCCAGCGGCGAAATCGCCTTGCCGCAGCCGGAGGCCGGATATATCGGCGCACAGGAGGGCAGCGAAGATGAAGAATAAAAAGTTAATCCGAAAGTTTACCGTTCTTGCAGCCGCGCTTGTTCTCATGTGCGGCTTTTCCGTTACCGCCTACGCGGGCGGCGGGGACTATTACGACGAGGTAAACGACGAGCCGATACCCGAAGAAACCGCCGAGCCGCAGCCCTTAACGCCGGAGGGCAACATGACCCTTATCGACGACATACAGGGCGAAGCCGCCGAAGATAAGCAGTTTATCGTTGTCCAGAGCAGGGGCGGCCACTACTTTTACATCATCATTGACCGCGCCGCCGAGGGCGAAAACACGGTACATTTTCTAAATCAAGTGGACGAAGCCGACTTAATGCAGCTTATGGAGGACGGGCAGGAAGCGACCCCGCCGTTTGTAGCTGTGCCGACAAGTGCGTTGCCGGAAGCGTCAATACCGCTTGCCCCGTTTGCAGTACCAACATGAGCGAGTGCGCGGGCAAAGAAGCCGCGCCGCAGCCGGAGGAAACCGAGCCGCCGGCAGAAAAAGCCGGCAGCGGCATGGGCGGCGTTCTGCTTGTGGTAGTCCTCTTGCTTGCGGCGGGCGGCGGCGCGTTCTATTACTTTAAGATTTTGAAACCGAAACGCGACGCGGCGAAAGGCAGTACCGACCTTGACGCATACGACTTTGACGAGGACGAGGAAACCGAAGAAGCGGAAACCGAACAGGAGGACGAAAACGAATGAAATAAGTTGTTTTGGTTCTTTTCTTCCACTATAATAAGAGTATAGCTTATTTGATTTTGAGAGGTGAAACAATGCAAGAAAAAACATTGTTTGAAATACCGATTTACGCCATGAGTGAAAATGAGTTCAACAAACGGTGGAATGAAAAGAGAGAGAAACTATATGCTGATTTTGTCAAACACGGACATACGGACGAAAGTGCAAAACAAGGAGTAAGTTCTTGCTTTTATCCAAGATGGTTATGGGAATACAATCAAATTATTGGGTATATTAAAGTGTCTGTTACGGCTACAGATGTCATATTCGATGTTTTTTGCTCTATGGATAAAAAGTATTATATCGACAGTAAGCAAAAGCATTTTATTGAAGATTGGCATTGTAATGGTACACATTTTTATGCCATAGATAAATCCGAAGCCTTCATTAAGCAAGAAATTAGAACATGGCTAAAATGTATTGAAAAAGAACATTTACGAGGGAGGTTTTATGTAGACTATTCAACATTTAATAATATTTTCGACCTTATAGAGATCAATGCAGCAATGAGAACGCTTTAAAAACAAATTATACGATAGCGGCAAGTTGAAATGACTTGCCGCTATTTTTATAGGAGGTAGATATTTTGAAATTAGTCATTGCAGAAAAACCGAGCGTGGCAAAGGCAATCGCCGCCGTTTTGGGCGCGAATGAGAAGCGCGGCGGCTACTATGAGGGCGCGGGCTTTGTGGTGTCCTGGTGTATCGGGCATTTGATTAGCTTTGCGGACGCGGCCACCTACAGCGAGCAGTACCGCAAATGGAAGTATGACGATCTTCCCATTGTGCCGCAGGAATGGCGGTTTATCGTCGCCAGCGGCAAGGAGCAGCAGTTTACCGTTCTCAAAGACCTTATGCACAGGCCGGATATTACCGGGATTGTCAACGCTTGCGACAGCGGGCGCGAGGGCGAATTGATCTTCCGTTTCGTCTACCAGCAGGCGGCTTGCAAAAAACCCTTTTCCCGCCTTTGGATTAGCAGCATGGAAGAAAGCGCAATCCGCGAGGGCTTTGACAATCTCAAAGACGGGCGGGAATACGACAACCTCTTTCATTCCGCGCTTTGCAGGGCAAAGGCCGATTGGTTGATCGGCATTAACGCTACCCGCCTTTTCTCTATCCTCTATCACAAGACCTTGAATGTGGGGCGCGTCCAAACGCCTACCCTCAATATGCTTGTGGATAGGGATTACAAAATCAGCAGTTTTCAAAAAGAGAAATATCATCTTGTCCAGTTGCAGGCGGGCGGCGCGTCGGCTGTTTCCGAAAAGCTGTTTGACGAAGCGGCGGCGCGGCAGATGAAAGCGGCTTGCGAGAAATCGCAGGCCGCTTGTGCTTCCCTCAAAAAAGAGAAAAAGACCGTTTCGCCGCCGAAGCTGTTTGACCTTACCGCCTTGCAGCGGGAAGCAAACCGCCTGTTTGGATTTACAGCGAAACAAACCCTTGATTACGCGCAAACGCTCTATGAAAAACGCCTTTTGACCTATCCGAGAACGGACAGCAAATACATCACTTCCGATATGCAGGGCAGCGCGGGCGAACTGATTACCGGGCTTTGCGGCTTACTTCCCTTTATGCAGGGCGTGAAGCTGAACGCCGACCTTGCGCGGATTTGCGGGGCTTGCCGAAAGCGAGAAAAAGCTACTATCCCTTGTATGCGCGAAAGTGCTTTGCGCCGTTGCCGCGCCGTATGAATACGAAGCGGTTACGGCGGTTTTCGAGTGCGGCGGCTACCGCTTTACCGCCAAAGGCAAAACGACGCTTTGCGAGGGCTGGCGCGGGATTGACCGCCTTTTCCGTGCTTTTCTGAAAGCGAAAGCGGAGGACGAGGAAGCAAGCGAAGAAAGCGAGTTGCCGGAACTTTCCGAGGGGCAGACCTTTGAAAGCGCGGGCGCGGAGATCACCGAACATTACACGAAACCGCCGCTTGCATTTACCGAGGACACACTACTTTCGGCAATGGAAAACGCGGGCAAGGAGGACACGCCGGAGGACGCGGAGCGCAAGGGATTAGGGACGACCGCAACGCGGGCGGGTATCATTGAAAAGCTGATACAGGCCGGATTTATGGAGCGAAGCGGCAGGAAGCTAGCCGCCACAAAGGACGGGTACAATCTTGTATCGGTTTTGCCGGAGGTTTTGACTTCCCCGCAGCTTACCGCCGAATGGGAAACGCGGCTTACCGGGATTGCAAAGGGCAACGAAGATCCCGCCGCCTTTATCCGTGGTATCGAGGAAATGGCGGCGGGGCTTGTAAAAACCTACTCCCACATTTCAGAGGATAAGGCGAAGTTGTTTGCGCCGCAGCGTGAAGCAATCGGCGTTTGTCCCCGTTGCGGCCAAACCGTCTATGAGGGAAAAAAGAACTACTATTGCGGGAACAGAAGTTGCAGCTTTGTGATGTGGAAAAACGACAGGTTTTTTGAGCAGAAGAAAAAGGCGTTTACAAAGCAGATCGCCGCAGCCCTCTTAAAAGACGGGAAAGTGAAAATCAAGGGTATGCGCTCCACCAAGACGGGCGGCACATTCGACGGAATGGTTTTGCTTGCCGACACGGGCGGCAAGTATGTAAATTACCGCGTCGAGCAGAGCCGAAAATGATTAGGCTTGATGAAAAGCAATACCGGGCTGTAAAGAAAATGACCCGCGCCGAGTGTGCAAACAACGATTGCGGGAATTGCCTTTTGCTGGACGACGGGGACGCTTGCGTTTGCGTGCAGGCAATCAGCTATTCGCTCATTTGCCGCTATTTCCGTGAAGCGGTATTACCCGCCGACAAGCAGCTTTACGCCGAGATCACCCGCGACAAAGAGATTGATTTGAAGCGTTGCGCCATTTGCAAAAACACCTTTGCGGCGAGAAGCAACCGGGCGAAATACTGTCCGGCTTGCGCCGGAAAGATACGGCGCAGGCAGAAAGCCGAAAGCGAGAGAAGCAGGCGTTTACGGCTGAAAACAACTTGATAGCAAGCACAGCAAACGAGTACCCGTTTGCGATATATCCCCGCGCTTCTCTTTGAGATTTGCGGGGATTTCGCTTGTTGGGAATATTGTGCAAACCGGTAAGATAGGTAACAGGTGTACGGGCAGAAAGGTAACAGTTTTTCTGATAAAATAAGGGCAAAGAAAGCAAAGGGGAGTTTTCAATGCCGTGGGAGGAAAAGACAGTGGCCCAGATGCGGGAAGAGTTTATCAATATGGTTCAGCAGGGCAATTACAGCATGACAGAAATATGCCGACAATTCGGCGTTAGTCGGAAAACAGGGTACAAATGGCTGGAACGTTACAAAGCTGGTGAAGGTTTAGAAGATAAAAGCCGTGCACCACTTCATCAGGCAAATAAGACTAGTCGGGAAACCGAACTGTTGATTTTATCTTTAAGAGAGGAACATCCGGCGTGGGGGCCGCGCAAACTGAAACGGCGGCTGGCAGATTTGGGTTACAGCGGATTACCGGCTGTCAGCACAGTGGCAGAAATACTGCGCCGTAATGGGCAAATCAGCGAGCAAGAAAGCCGTAAGCACCGGCCAATCAAACGATTTGAAAAAGAACAGGCAAACGAATTATGGCAGATGGATTTCAAAGGCCAATTTCCGCTTATGGATGGCAGCCAGTGTTTTCCTCTAACGCTGCTGGATGATCACTCCCGTTTTTCGCTCTGCCTTGATGCGAAAGCCGGACAGAAAGGGGCGGATGTTAGCGACAGCCTTGTCCGGTTGTTTCATACATACGGACTTCCTAACGCGATTTTATGCGACAACGGCAAACCTTGGGGAGGTAACCGTCAGGGCATTTCTTCGATGGACGTCTGGTTTATGCAGCTTGGCATACTGCCAATTCACATCAGGCCGCATCATCCGCAGACTCAGGGCAAGGAAGAGCGATTCCATCTAACACTAGACAAAGAACTTTTGCAGAGGTGTACTTTCGATAATCAGCGTCAGGCGCAGCGACACTTTGACTGGTGACGCAAAATATATAATCGGGAACGTCCGCATGAAGCACTTAATTTCGATGTCCCAGAAAAACATTACACGCCCAGTCAGAGAAAGATACCCCTTACACTCCCGGAACCAGAATATCCGCATGGTGCTATTACCCGAAAAACACATAATGGGCTTATTCGCTTTGAGGGCCAGGCTTATTATCTCAGCGACAGCTTTGATGGTAAATATCTGGAACTTCGGAAGCAGGACACGGGAATGGTGGACGTTCTATTTGGGCACTTCAAAGTTGCTTGCATAAACCCATTTGATAAAGAACTGTTTTCCAAAAAAATCTCGTTATTTAATCCCTGATTTTGTTACCCATCTCCCCGTTCAACTTGTTACCTTTGTCGGACTTGACAACTATCCCAACAAGCATTTTGAGATTTTAGGCAAGGTTGCCTAAATCCAAAAATCGCAAACGGGTACTCGGTTGCTGTGCTTGCTCCTACTTATTATCCATAGAAAGAATAAGGTTTTGTTGCATTGAACTGTACTTTGCCACATGCTAGCAGGTTTGTTATAATATATCTCTTAAAAGTACTTGCGATGCTGAATTTATATTGGTAAAATTTAGATAAAAATAGTAGTAAGTTAGCATATTATAGATATGAGGTAGATGTCATGCATCGTTTAGACTGTAAACAATACAGCTTTACTAGACTACGCTGTTGGTGGGGTTCTCAGTTGTGGCGAGATCGTATTAAAACCGTACTCTTTGGCGCACAAGTCTAACTGTTGTCGGCTTGTGCGCCGTTTGTTTTTACTCTATTACCCCGTGCTATTGAGAATGTTTGGTGTTAATAGTAAAGAAAGGAGTAACTTATGAAAAAACTATATCTATAATGCTGACGATTGCGCTGTTATTTGCCATAGGAACGACTGCATTTGCTTTCGACGATGACGTGCCATCCGTTTCACCATGCGAACCAGACAAGAGCATCTCTGCTAATCCAAATCGTGTATCTGATGGCAATTTAGTGTCATTTCGAAGCACCTCATTGCCTACACAGTACTGGAATTTGGCGCGAAATGATTACAACGCTGACTTAAAGCTTGTTGGAAAATCATGGCTCTATACTAACGTGTACTATTATCCTAATGGAGATGGGAAGATTTTCGTAAGCTATGACGTATCTGCCGATGTAAGTACGACTTATCTCTACGTTGGGTTGTATGATCTTACTCAAGGAGAACTCGTAGTTGAAACTTCTTGGGATATTGAGGTACGTACTACAGGTACAAGTGGAGGATTGAATTTCTATAACCTCATACAATCTCACAAGTACGCTGTGTGTTTTAGAGCGCACCCGTCTTCACTTAACGGTAGTGCTACTATAAGCCACACTGAATAATGACATTATTACCAGTACGATAAAGAAAGGAGCCTAACATGAAAAGAAAAGTACTCGCGCTGACTATTGTGTTAGTTATCTTCATGCAAGTTACCTCTGTTGCTTTCGCAACAGATAATACCGGAATATTATTCCGAAGAGATTACTTGCATAGGGGAATCGTCACTATCAATTATTGCCGATTCTGATGTTGCTGAATATTTTCAAAGTATTCAAGAGGATAAAGGATACGACCCTGTTGTTGCTACAAAGCAGTCAGTCTATGTTGTTGAATCCTTTGACAAGGATGGAAATATCTACGGTAGCCGTCTTATGACTGATAAAGAAGTGACGGAATATAAAAAACTCTTGTCAAATGATCCTACTAAATCGAACATTTGGGTTGGCGATGATGGGGAGACGCATCAAGGTAACAAGCTTTCGATTTATCTTGTTGTGTATAAAGTACTAATCGTAATTACTATGCTTATGGTACCGCTGATTGGGCTAATGGTATATATGCAGGTGGCGTAAACGGGCCGTCATATGGATATGATTTCATATCTATCACATGGGGCGCGGGAGGAGAGCTGATGAACTCTTCCAGTAGCGACAGAAGTATTAGCGGTAGATACCAGTATGACCAAGGTTCTATTTCGTTAATCTGATCACAAACATATTCTACAAAATCTAATTTTGACGCCATCAAAAACACCTGCCCTTCACCCAAAATTTGTACTCAATTTGCACATTGTATCCGCACTTACTGCACAGAATACCACATCTTACTTTGAGCATAGAATAACCCTCCGTTGTCGCCCCAAAAGGAATTCGTTTCACTACCCGTTCAGGCAACCTCTATAACAGGTTCATACATTAAAATATTTGTTCAACATAATTGAGCAGGGGATGAAGCTGACGTTTTTGGAACATGGTAAACAGTGTGGACCTGCTCACCCATCGAGCCGCAACCACCTCTGTTTCCTGCAGCCGCAAACAGGATACCGGCGTGTCCGCGTAAAACAGCCAAACGTCGTAGAAGTCTTGGAATCTGTCGCGCCGTGTCTGATACAGCAGGCGGCCATGCTCCGGTTTCAGCACCTGGCCCAATTCTTCCCGCACTTCACGGACTGCCCCCTCCAGGCTGCTTTCGCTGGCGAGGACGGAGCCGCCTGTGCATTCCCAATACAATGGGGAAGGCTTATCGGGGTGGCGTTGTGAAAGTAAAAACTCTCCCTTGCTGTTCATGATCCACACACTGACCACAAGGTGATAGGAGCCTTCCGGGATCGTCTGGCCGCGCTCCACAGCGACCCCGGTTTTCTTTCGAGAACTATCGTAGAGGTCCCACAATTCCGCCATATGTCTATCCCTCCATGGTAGGAAGCGGGGCGTCTCGGAAGTCAAACAGATAGCCGTCCGCGATTTTTTTGATTGCCTCCATATTGTGCTGGGAATATTTATCGTACACCCCATAGACGGTCATCCCGGCCTGCTTCGCGCTCCTGACCGCGGGCAGAACATCTTCAAACACAAGGCATTGCTCCGGCGCCACGCCCAGCCGGTCCGCGCAATGCACAAAGATATCGGGGGATTCCTTCCCGCGCGCCATGTCGTCCGTGGAGCAGAGAACGTCAAACAGGTCATAAATTCCATTCTTTTTCAGACATGGCTCATATAGCTTTTGGGGAAGCCCGGTCGCCACAGCCAATTTCACGCCCGCACGGCTTAACTGCCGGAGATAATCCGCAGCAAACGGGGACAGCGTGACGTTGTGCGCGTATTCATAGGCGGCCATTTCGTTCCACTCCTGAATGATCGCATCCACACCTTCCGGCAGATGGAACAGGCTGATCGTATATTCCGCTGCCTCTATAAAGCTGCGGGCGCAAATTTCCGTGACATAGCCGCTTGGCACGGGTAAACCACGCTTTTTCAGGAAGGCGATATCAATGTTTTCCCACACATCCATGGAGTCCAGGATAGTGCCGTCCAAATCGAAGATTGCCGCGTGGAATTTCATTTGCTTCCCCCTCTGCAGAAGATTGTCTTGAGCTCGGCCGCGGCCCGCTTGATGTCGGACTGGGCAAGGATTGCGGAAACGACCGCCAGTCCCTCTATCCCGCAGCCGCGAAAACGAGCTGCGTTTTCCCTGGTGATGCCGCCAATGACGACGATGGGCAATTCCACGCTTTGACGGATTCTTTTCAATTCCTCCATCGAGACAAGGCCGGCGTCCGTTTTCGTACCTGTGGGGAACATGGCCCCGACGCCAATGTAATCCGCCCCGTCAGCCTGCGCCTGCCGCGCCTCCTGGACGGTTGCGGCGGAAACACCTAGCAGCATATCCCGCGACATGATCTCCCGCGCCCTGGCGGCCGGCAAGTCGCCTTGGCCGAGATGTACGCCGGCGGCCTTAACCGCCAAAGCAATGTCGATCTGGTCGTTGATGATGAGGGGGATATGGTATCGGTCCGTTACCCGTTTGACCTCCAAGGCCTGCTGGTAAAAGTCCAGGGAGCTGCAAGATTTTTCCCGAAGCTGCACCATGGTACAGCCGCCTAAAACAGCCTGCTCAACCGCCTCCGGAAGTGATCGCGTACTCATGAGCGTGCGATCCGTCACAAGATAGAGCGTAAAATCATATATCATACCGCCCCCTCCACGTTGTGGAATCCAGGCAGACCGGATCGGTAGAGGCTGTAAAAATGGTTGGTCGGGCCGCAGCCCTTCCCAATCGCAAGGGAGTGCTCAATGGCGGTGGTCACATAGTCCTTTGCCTGACGAACCGCTTCCTGGAGGACCAGGCCGTTTGCAAGCTGGGATGCTATGGCCGAGGAAAAGGTGCAGCCTGTCCCATGGGTATTTTTCGTGTCGATCCTCGTTGTTTCAAACCGATAAAACTTCCGTCCATCAAACAGCACGTCGAGGGCGTTTCCGATGGCATGGCCGCCTTTTACCACGACTGCCCTGCAGCCCATCCTGTGGATCGCTTTCGCAGCGCCTTCCATGTCGGCTACGCTATGAATTTGCATCCCTGCTATTCTTTCCGCTTCCGGTATATTGGGCGTCAAAACATCCGCAAGCGGGAGGATGGTTTTGACCAGATGTTCTACCGCGGAAGGGTCCATAAGCGGGCACCCGTTTTTGGCAACCATTACCGGATCAATCACCACGTTGTCCGGTTTGTACTGGAGCAGCTTTGCGGAAACCGCGTCCATGCACGCAGGCGTGGAGAGCATACCGGCCTTAACGGCATCCACCTCGATATCCTCGAACACCGCGTCGATCTGTTTCGAGATCATATCCGGTGTGATATCCTGAATTGCAATGACCCGGCTTGTATTTTCCGCAACAACGGATACGATTACGCTCATTCCAAATACACCGTGGGCCGAAAATGTTTTCAGGTCGGCCTGGATGCCCGCGCCGCCGCTGCAATCCGACCCGGCAATGCTTAATACCTTTTTCATTCTACTATCTTCTCCTTCGCTTCTTGTGGCATCACGATCAACAGCGTTCCGTCCTTGACCGTAACGGCGCTCTCCTGGCCGGTAAACTCATTGCTCACGCCGAGAGGGAACGTATTGGTCAAGACCGCGTTGTTGAGCTCGTATTTCAAGCCCTGCAAGGTGACGCCGGTTGATTTATCAGTGCAGCTGAATATGGAGATCACGCCCGATGCAATTTCCCGAAAGGCCAGCGTCTGATCGGTGATTGCCGTAATGACATTGGCTTTGTCAAATAGAAAGCCCCGCTTCCCACTTTGGGACAAGAAAGCCAGCAGCTGCAAATTGGCAAGCGTATGGTCGATTCGGCCGCCCATTCCGCAGTATATATGAAAGCGCCCATATCCCAGCTTCATCCCCTCGCGGACCGCCGCCATCATATCCGTGTCATCCTTTTCCGCCTCCAGCTTCCTCACGTTTGGGTGTCGCGGTATGTGCTGGAGGCTGTCAAAATCTCCGATAACCAGGTCTGAGCCGATACACGCTTGCTCCAAATAGCGCAGCCCCGCGTCGGCGGCAATCACCATATCGTGAGGCCGTGGTGAAAAATCCAGCCCATAGTTTTCACCGGCTCCGACAATGTAACAGATTCCCGCTCTCATACGATCACCCTCTATATGCCATATTCCAGAAATCGTATTCCAGGTAACTGGCCTTTTCAAAAATGCCGCTCAACCGGCTCTTTTGCTCACAGGAAAGAGGACCGCATTTCTGCTCGGCAAACGCACACCACTCCTTGCAGCTTTCGGCATAACGCTCATCCGCATAGTCCTGTATGAAGTCCCAATATCTCGACGCCCGGCTTCCCGGCTCGGCGGCAAGCTTGCGAAAGATATAGCTGTAGCTCAACATACAGGGCAGCACCGCCATGAGGATTGCGCAGCCGTCTCCCTGCTCCGCAATGCTGATCATGAAATCAATGTAATTTTGATTTTCAGGCAGAGGCGCGATCAGCTCAATATCATCGTCCGTCATTCCAAACTGGCTTAAATAGTTCAGCCGCACGGCGGATTCGGTATCCGTCACGAAATTGAGAATGGAATAATACGTTTGGATCTCTTTCAGTGTGGCGGCGTGGTAGATCGCCTTTCCGTATATGCGGGCATAATGCTTCAAATAAATGCTGTCCTGGATCATGTACTGTTTGAACATTTCGAATGGGAGCGTGCCGTTCTGCAGCTCACGCACAAAAGGAGTCTCGGCGCACCGATCCCAAATCGGCATGTTGCGGTTCAAGATTTCTTCCATCATAGGAATGTTTTCTCCTCCAATTTTATATAAAAATAGAGCTTCCTATTTTTAGGAAGCTCTTTCAGACGCAGTACCAGCGTAAGAAATTGCTTCCCTACGCCGGTATTAGCCGACAGGTCCAGAGGTCAGGTCTTAACCTTTTTCAACTTTTCAGTTCCCTCGCAAACGTATCATATCATATTCAATTAAAAAAGCTGCTCCCTGCGTCGGTGTTAACCAACAGGTTCAAAGGGTCAGGTTTTACCTTCTCAACCGCTATGCAGTCCCCCTGTGCTTTTTAAGGATACCACGCCGAACACACAAAGTCAAGGCGATACATACCATGAGTGATACATACCATGAGAAGCGAAAAAACGTCGGCGCTTCGTCGGCGCTTCGTCGGCGCTTTTCTATTTCATTAGTCCATCACCGCACACGGCAGGAACGGGAACCTTCCATTAAAACGCCCGGTCTGTAAAACCGGACACTTTTCGACGGTAATTTGAAAGCAGCATTATATCAATTATGTTGCCTTGCGGGTCTGGAGATAATAGGAAAACACGGTCTGACGCAGCATAATTTATGTGTTAATCCAGACAATTACCCCATCTTACGGCCCATCGTATAAAGCCGTTATGTTGTCAGTTTAGCTACGGCGATCAATCTCCGGCTGCTTGCATCATAGGGACTCCTATCGTAATCGCCATATAGTTCAATATTGGTGAACCCAGCTTGAGACAGCAGCCTCCGATAGTCGTTGTCCAGTAAAATGCGATATACAATGTCATATTGATTTTCTTCCATGCGCTGTAAGCTGTGATATAAGTCCAATACATGGATCGTCTGATAACGCTCGTCATGCTCCTTTACAAATATTCTTGAAAAGTCCTCTCGGTTTACGACCACCTCAATAGGAGGTAATGTCAAAGTGTGATCCGTGGTTCCCGATGTGAAGATGAGCAGACCGTTCTTATTGAGCCTGCTTTTCATGGACTTTATTGCAAGCAGCAGATCTTGATCCGTATGTAAATGAGGCAAAGACGTGGTGAGGCACACGACCGCGTCAAAGCAGACATCAAACTTTCTTTCCAAGTATCGGAAGTCACATTGCTTTAACGGGATATCGCACCCACGCTCATGCAAATTCTTTTCCGCGATTCTCAACATGGAGTGAGAATAATCGGAGACCCAGGTCTGATATCCCAGCTGCGATATCATATACAAATGCTGCCCCGTTCCGCAGGCGCAGTCTAAAACGGTCTTGACGTTATGCTCAGTGAACAGCTTATGGAAGAAGTTTTTCTCATCTCCTAAATAGCTTTCAATGGAGCCAAATTCGTCATAATCAAATGCGAATTTTTCATAAATATCTTTCATGTTTTTCTCACTCCCTTCATTTTTATACTGCCAACTCGACAAACCGGAATTGTAAGTGCGCCTTATCACAATAGAGTGCTCAATAGATAACGCTTAATGCCTCATTTAATTGACAGTTATTCAACCTCTACCTTATTTACAAAGTCCAAATTATAACGCAAAGCACCGTGGTCTCTAAATATCGTTGCACTTGTAATACGGATTGCCAAAATAACGCAGTTTTCATCCTGCTCATTATTTGCATCGTCGTACCAGTCGGCAAATACTTCACGAAGTTTCGTTCTTAGCGTAGCGTTTTGGGGTTCTAAAACCCATCCGAGGTTTTCTCCAATACCGTGTCCGTATATCCCCTCAAAGCATACTGAAAACGCAACCTCTTTGTTTTGAGCAATCTGCTGCATTTTATTTGATTTTGCTGATGTTGTAACATAAAACACGCCATCTTCATAATAAGCGCTCACATCACGGACACTGGGGCGGGGGAAACCATCAGCACTCGGTTCTGTAGCAATAGTTGAGAGCGCAAGGGCATTATCTTTCTTGTTTCCACAACTCTCTTCGATTAATTTCATTCCTTCTTCATACCTGTTCATTGTCAATTCCTCCATCAATTTCGATTTATCGCTAAATTCAATTTCCCTACAAAGTGGGCGTTATAATATCCTCCTGGCAGAGCCTCCGCCTTCCCCTGACGCTTCAGGATCATATGCGCTCTTTTACGCAATCGTTAGCAAATACTTCAACAGGACAATGACGGCGAGATGGGCGGGGTAAAAGATGTAAAAAACCATCGGTTGATTTTGCCGCCGGTGGGCGTGGGCCGAAAAATCAGAGGAGCTGTTGTCGCCGTCATAATCTATTCTTCTTCATCACATACGCCGGGCATATAAGTCAAATTTGACATGCCATTCGCCATCCTCTGTTACCGTAACATCCTGCCAATGAAAACGATCGTCCTCGATTTTGGCAAAGACCCATTTTCTCCTTTCGTCCTCAATGTTTGTAAGGACGATGAGATCGTCTTGCTTTCTCGCTTCAAACCGCATAATTTTTCCTGTGTAGCAATATGAGACATCCCAAGCGTGTGTGCCAGGGTTGTAAACACGAAGCGTTGTTCCGTATTCAAAGCCGGGCAAGACAATAACATCCTGTACCGCCATTCCCTCAAGAACCCATGAAAAATGCCATTCGCCTTTCATTACTCGGGAAGTGCTATTGTCAACATAGTCGATTTTCCATCTGCCGATCAGCTTCCCGAAAAAAATAAATTCCTCGGGTAGCGCTTCATTTTTCACTTCACTTGTCAGTGCTTTATAAAAATGTTCCATGTGCCGCTCCTCCTGTTACTATAAACTGTTTTCTGAACTCCTTTTGACCTTCAAAACAGCCTTTTCCCGTCCGAAATATCAATACCAAGCGCTTTCGCCCTGCCGGTCTGCTGATAGGGGTTGATCTTTTCCACGATACCGTCATGCCGGAAAAGAGAGCCTGTATTCTTAAACCAGAAGGTCACGCCCGCCCCCGCGCATTGCTCCCGGATGTTCAGCACCCACTCGTAATCGCACGCACGCGCTGCCCGCCCCGTTTCGCCGCCAACGGTCACATGGTCCACCCCATGAAGATAGGGGGCCAGGTCGATTGCTTCCAGAAGCGGGGCGCAGGCGATGAACCGCCGTTTCATCGGATAGGATAAAAACAGGGGGAGCCGGGTGTCGGCCAGCGCCTGATTTTCTACCGTACAGCCAATATTCACATTGTCATAGCCCTCGCCCCAGTCATCGGGAAGGGATACGGTGAACCGGTCGATCCGCTTGGTCAGAATCAAAAAATCAATGTCCGTCCGCTCCCGGATCATGGCCCAGACCTCTTTACGCCATTCGTCCGCTTCGGGCAGAAAAAAGTCGGTGGCAAAGCAGGTGGCGAGGATCTTATCCCCTTTGATGTTGTATTCGCCCTTTTTATTTCTCCGGATGGGCCAGTCGAATTTATCAGTTTTCAGAATCGTATTCTGGCCGTAGCGTTTTGCATACGGCCCATAAAAATAACAGTTTGCGCGGCCGTCACTTATTTTATAACAGCCTGTCCACGGCTCCCAGTTCATAGGCGGCCTCCTTTGTTTTCCACTAAAATAGCAGATGGGCCAGCAGCATACAATAGCCGTTTCACGGGTCAGCGCTGGCTTCATCTGAGCCCGATGCCCGTCCGGTAGTTTTGAAGCCAAACATACCAATCCAATTATACCAGGAAACTGCAATCCTTTGACATATCTCATTTCTTGTTCCGTTCACGGAATTTTTTGATCAGTATGTTACGTACCACAATGGCGACAATCGCTAATGCGACAAATCCAATGACTTCCCACATAGCTGTTCTCCCTTCACACTCTTTTTTTCTGTACAATTTGTATGGACGCCGTTACCGACAGAACGATGATGAGCGCCATAACGCCTGCACCACCCAATAGCAGCAAAGCGCTGTTTTGCAGGAAGCCCAGGTCAAAGCCGTTCGCATCTCCCATCAGCAGCCGGACAATATAGTAAAACAGCAAAAAGCCAACGGTCGGAACAAACATGAACATCTTGCCCTTGATGGAGCCGAAGCGGTAATAGCCCGGAATTTGGACGCCCGCATAGATGCAGAACAATATGGCGCAGAGAAGGAAGGTTCCCAGTATTTCCGGCAGGGTTAGGGCAGTATTCTTAAACCGCAGAATAGCCGTCTGTACGCCCAGCGTGACTAGCAGGGCCAGAAAGCCCATTGTAAATATGATCAGGTATCTTCCAGCAACCAGGGCGCTTTTTTTCGCCGGGAGGAAACCATAGAAGCGTTCCATACTGTTCTTCTCCACTACGGAAAAGGTGTAGCCAGTGGTCATGGCCATGACCGTAGCGGCAAAGGACAGCCCCTCAAAGAGCGTGCCTGTAAAAAATGTGATGAGCAGCGGCACCAGAAGCACCAGCAGCATAGATTTCAAGTAGGGTTTCAGAAGCAGGTAGTCCAGCTTCATACATTTCATAGAAAGGTTCATTTCTGCGCCTCCTTCTCAGCCTGCCGGCTTACAAATACTACAATATCGTCAATCGTGGCTTGCAGGGCATCGGCCCGCAGTTCTTCCGGTACGTCCTGAGTCCGAATGAGCGCTTCGTATCCGGTAGCAAAGGTTCTGATTCCAATCAGCCGGTTCTCCAGATCCGGCGTCAATGCCTTTTTATCCCCGCTGACAATGCGGTATCCCTCCACAAAGTCCTCCTTGCTGCCTGTAAAAATCATCTTGCCCAGGTTGATATAGGTGATATAGTCCGCGATCTTCTCAAGGTCGCTGGTGATATGGGTGGAGAAAAGAACACTGTGCCGCCCGTCCTCAATATAGCCCGAAAGAATCTTCAACAACTCGTCACGTGAAACCGGATCGAGGCCGCTGGTCGGTTCATCCAGAATCAGGAGCTTCGCGTCATAGGAAAAGGTGCAGGCCAGCATGAGCTTCATCTGCATCCCTTTGGAAAGTTCCTTGACGCGTTTCTCCTTTGCGATACGAAATTTTGAGAGCATGGACCAATAGGTTTCGCTGTTCCACCCGATGTAGAAAAGAGAGTATGCCTTTTCCACATCGGTCATGCTCCACTCATCTACAAAGTAGCTGTTGTCAAACACCACGCCGATGTCCCGCTTAATCTCCTGCTCCTGTGCGATATGGTCTTTTCCGAATACGGTTATGCTGCCGCTGTCGGGCTCGACCATATTGAGGATGGATTTGATGGTCGTTGTTTTGCCCGACCCATTGGGGCCAATCAGCCCCATGATAAACCCCTCCGGCAGACGGAAGGAGATATTGTCAAGGGTAAAATCCGTATAGGTTTTAGAGAGCGCTGTTACTTCCAGCATATTATTCATGGTGAGTCCTCCTTAATTGTTCTTGAAACAGAGTACATATTTCTTCCTCGGCGGCCCCTGCCTTCCGTGCCTTTTGAATCGCCTGCCCCATAAGTGATTTCGCTTCATCAAGCAGATGTCTCCTGATGATCTCCAAACTTTTTTCGGCAACGAAACAGCCCTTGCCCTGAACCGTTTCCAGATATCCCTCGTTCTCCAGCTCCGTATAGGCGCGGTTGACGGTCAAAACCCCCACCTTGAGTTCCTTTGCCAAGGATCGGAGGGAAGGCAGCGTATCGCCGGGCACAAGCTCGCCGCTTAAAATATCGTGAACAATCTGGCGCTTGATTTGTTCATAGATAGGGCCTTCATAGCTGTTGGATACGGTAATCTTCACGGCTCCTCCTTCCCATGCGACAGCACATAGTGTTACACTGTTATAGTTATCAGTATAACAGTGTGCGCATTTTAATGTCAAGATGGTATTACTGGAAGCAAGAGGCTCAAATTTGTATTATAGAGATCATTATAGTAGAATAGGCGCAAGACTTCACGTTGCTCACGCAACGTAATACATGGTGGAGAAAAAGGATGTTTTAGAAAGCGCAGCGCTGTTTGCCGGGATCAAACCGGAGTTGATCCTGGGGCTGCTTCGCTGCATCGGCGCCAGAGAGGTGAAGGTCCCAAAGGGCGGCCGTATTATCAAGGAGGGCGAGCCGGCCGCTCAGTTCGGTATACTCCTGTCCGGCAGCGGGCGGTCAGTCAAGACCTACGCCGAGGGCCGCGTAATCCTCATCATGCTTTTATCTCCGGGCAGCAAGATCGGTGTGCTGCGCTCCGCCTGTCCGGATCACATAAGCCCGGTGTCGGTGCAGGCGGACGAAGATTCAAGCATCCTGATGGTCTGGTTTGCCGGCCTGATGGCGCGTTGCGCCGAGCACCGCCCCCAGCATGAGCGGCTGATTCAAAACTATGCGGGCGTCGTCGCCCGGAAGGGCCTTATTCTGCATGAGCGGAGCGACTGCCTGCTGCGGCCCACCGTTCGGGAGAAAATCATGGCCTATTTGAACCGGGCGTCCCGTGAACAGGGTGGTTTTTCTATCAAGATGCCTCCGGACCGCAGCGCCATGGCCGAATACCTCAATGTGGATCGCAGCGCCCTATCCCGAGAGCTGTCCAGCATGAAGCGTGACGGCCTGATCAATTATTATAAAAGCAACTTTGAATTAAAATATGGAGATAATAACGGATGAAGGAGAATTTTATGTGCACGTTTGATTATACCAAATCGTCGGCCGCGCTGCCGACGCCTGGAATGGGGGGAGAACATGAAGACAATCGCGATTATCGATGACGATATCCCCATCGGCGATATGCTGGAGGAAATTCTGCGCAAGGAGGGGCATGACGTACTGAGGGCCTATTCGGGTACGGAGGCCTTGTATCTTCTCTCCCGGCGCCGGCCGGATCTGGTGCTGCTGGATCTGATGCTGCCGGGGCTCCCTGGGGAAGAGGTCCTTCCCAAAATTCAAGGGATTCCGGTCATTGTCGTAAGCGCCAAGGTCGGGATTGACGACAAGGTAAGCCTGCTTTTGGGTGGAGCCGCCGATTACGTCACCAAGCCCTTCGACGTCAAGGAGCTGCTGGCCCGCGTTGCCGTTCAGTTGCGGCAGGGCTCGGATTCGGCGCACGCGCCGGTTTATGAGGCCGGCGATCTTCGCCTGGACACCCTTTCACACGAGACAACCGTCGGGGGCGTGCCCGTCTATCTTACGAAAACAGAATACGCGATACTCAAGCTGCTTCTCCAGCATTCCGGAAAGGCCATTGCCAAGGCGGTTATTTTAGACCGGATCAGCGAGGACACGCCGGACTGTACAGACAACTCCTTAAAGCAGCATGTCAGCAATCTGCGGCAAAAGCTCCGGGACGCCGGAGGGAAGGACTATATTGAGGCGGTATGGGGGATCGGCTTTAAACTGACGGAATCCTAAAATCTTGACGGTTTCTTTACTCTTTTCTTGACCGCCTTCTTGACGATTTTCCGGTAGACTTTGGTCATCAAAAAGAAGGAGGCAAACCCCATGGAATATGTATTGGAGGCAAAAGGGCTTTGCAAGCAATACAAAAGCTTCAAAGCGCTAAACAGCCTTTCCATGCGCGTCCCAAAAGGGGCGATTTATGGATTCGTCGGCAAAAACGGGGCCGGCAAAACGACTCTAATCCGGCTCATCTGCGGCTTACAGCAGCCCACATACGGGGAGTATACCCTGTATGGTCTCAGCAGCCAAGAGGCTGAAATCACACAATCCCGCCGTCGGATGGGGGCCGTTGTTGAGACGCCATCCATCTATATGGATTTGACCGCCGCCGACAATCTCAAGGAGCAGTACCGCGTGCTGGGGCTGCCGTCCTATGACAGCATTCCGGAACTCTTGAAGCTGGTGGGCCTTGAAAACACAGGGAAAAAGAAGGCCAGGAATTTTTCCCTTGGGATGCGCCAGCGGCTGGGCATTGCCGTCGCCCTTGCCGGGGCTCCGGACTTTCTCGTCCTGGATGAGCCAGTCAACGGCCTGGACCCCCAGGGCATTATCGAAATACGGGAGCTGATTCTCAGGCTCAACCGGGAGCATGGAATCACCGTGCTCATCTCCAGCCATATTCTAGACGAACTGTCCAAGCTGGCCACCCATTACGGCTTTATCGAAGGCGGCCGCATGGTAAAGGAAATCAGCGCCGTTGAACTGGAGGCCGCCTGCCGCAAATGCGTCCGCCTGGAGGTATCGGATGTGAAGATCCTTTGCCGTGTGCTGGACGGCATGAAGCTGGAATACAACATCCTCTCCGATACCGCGGCGGATATTTTCGCCAAGGTAAACGTGTCGAAGCTGACGGCCGCCCTCTCCAAGGAAGGCTGCGAGGTGATTTCCATGCAGGAACGGGATGAAAGCCTGGAAAGCTACTATGTTGGTTTGGTGGGGGGTGGCAATCATGACTAAGCTGTTATCCGCGAATTTCTTTCGCCTCAAAAAGAACAAATGCTTCTGGGTCTGCATGATTTTCATGCTTGCGGCGGGCGTCTTTTTCCCCGTCATGCGCTATGTCGATATGCAGAAATCCGGCACGGTCAATACTCTGGACAACGGTTTTTTTGCCTGCGCGTTGTTTATCGGCGTCCTGGCTTCTGTTTTTTGCAGCTTATTTATCGGAACGGAATACAGCGACGGCACGATTCGCAACAAAGTGGTGGTTGGTCAAAAACGCTCGGCGATCTATCTGTCCAATCTGATCACCTGCGCGGCGGCCGGCGTGGCGATGTGCCTGGCGTTCTTTCTCCCTTACCTGGGCTTGGGCATGCCGCTGTTGGGCTTTTTCACGGCGGATGTGAAGGTCATACTTCTCTTTACCCTGGCGGTTTTCGCCCTTTGCATCTCTTTCAACGCGATTTTTACCATGATCGCCATGCTCAATCAAAACAAGGCTGTAGTCGCCGTGACCTGTATCCTGAGCGCCTTTGTGCTCCTTGGCGCGGGCGCTTATATCAATGCCCGGCTGGACGAACCGAAGACCTATCCCAGCTACAATATAAGCGGCGAAGAAACCGCTTCCACGGTAATTGAAAATCCGGATTATTTGGAAGGAACCGAGCGGGACGTTTATCAGTTCCTGTATGACTTTTTCCCAGGCGGCCAGGCTGTGCAGTGCTCGACCATGGAAGCCGTCCACCCGCCCATGCTGCCCGTCTATTCAGCCGTGATCGTCGTTTTGACGACGGGCTTGGGGCTATTTTTCTTCCGGCGAAAAGATCTGAAGTAAAGGAGTTCTCATGGAATTTTGGTTATGGGCCGCTGTCGGCATATTGGCGGGCGTCGTCCTGGCCCTTTCGGTCAAGCTGTTTCTCATGCGAAAAACGGCGCGGGAAATTGAAGAGGGATTTGCCCGGCGGCTTACAGCCGATACCAACACCTTGATTTCGATTTCTCATCAGGATAAAACGATGCGCCGACTGACTGAGAGCATCAATCGCGAGCTGCGCAGCTTGCGCAGGGAACGCCGTCGGTTTCAGCAGGGCGATTTGGAGCTAAAAGAGGCCGTAACCAATATTTCGCACGACCTGCGTACACCCCTGACCGCTATCTGCGGGTATCTCGACCTCTTAGAGCAGGAAGAGAAGTCTCAGAATGTACAGCGGTACCTATCCCAAATTGAAGATCGCACAATGGCACTCAGACAGCTGACGGAAGAACTGTTCTGCTATTCGGTGCTCTCTTGCGCTCAGGAAGACTCCATCGAGAAAGTGGATTTGTGCCGGTTATTGGAGGAGTCCCTTCTGTCCTTCTATGGCGCCATGCGGCAAAAAGGGATTCATCCAGAAATTGAGATGCCGGATGAAAAGATGGAACGGATGCTCTCTCCCTCCGCGGTCAGCCGGGTTTTCGGCAATATCGTGAGCAACGCCCTGAAATACAGCGACGGTGATTTGCGTGTCATGATGGATACAAACGGGACCGTCACTTTTTCCAATTCGTGTAAAACGATGGATCCGGTGACGGTGGGCCGCCTGTTCGACCGCTTCTATACCGTGGAAACCGCCCATAACTCCACAGGGCTGGGCCTTTCCATTGCCAGGCTTTTAACCGAGCGCATGGGGGGAACCATTCAGGCGCACTATCGGGAAGGAAGACTGACCATCACGGTTTCCTTCCCATGAGCTAAAAAGGTTCTCTAAGCGGAATGATCCCTTAGGGTTTTTCAGTAGCTTCCTGTCGCAAAGTATCATGTTGTTGGAAAGGGAGTTTAAGCCGTAATACAAGGCTTCGCCCCGCTGAAACAACTCTTGCACGGTAAAGGGGACAAAAATGGCGGTGCTTGAAGTTGTCAAGCCCCGCCGTATCTTGATTAGGTTTTCGCCAAGCGGGATAGAGGACATAAGCCCCTGCTCCTGCTGGTAGTCAAGCCTTGTCAATGCACAGTTGTATTTCTGCGCCACGCCTGCCGCTTGAAAAATATCGTTGTCCAGCTTTTGTTTTGTGTCGGCAAGATTGAGGACGATCATAGACAGCAAAAACATTCGCTCGTTGCGGCTCTGCAAGTCCCGCAAAAGGTTTTTCGCCTCGCCGCCGTAGGTCGCCAAATCCGACGGTATGATGTCCATATCGTACCCGCTGCGGATTGCCTTTTTCTGTTCCTCAATTTTCATGCGGTCAAGGTCGGTAATCTTCCGCTTGATGGTCTTGATCGCCTCGTTGTGGTCGATACTGCGGATATGCAGATTGAGGATAAGCCCGTTTTCGGCCTCCATGAAGTCGGCAAGCATACGGTCGTTGAGTTCCGGCGCAAGGATTTGTAAAAAGGACGCTGCGCCGTATTTGCTCCCCATGCGTAAAAACCGCCCGTCGCCAAAGCGGAAAGAGGACGGGGCGATAAAGTCTTTGACGGACAGGCCGCTTTCGGGTAGCCAGTCCCACGAAAAATTGAAGCGTTCCCCGTCCGGGTGAAAAATGCCGTGCAGCACTTCAAGCCGCTGTTTCCCGTCCAGCGTCCGCGCCGCCGCGCCCAATACCTTAAAATGGTTGAGGGTGTCCGTTTCGATACGGGCAAGCCGCGCCTTTGCGCTTTTCATATTTTCCGCTTCCACGGTAAAGGTAAGAAACTTCGTTTTCATCAAACCGTTGTTGCCGCGTTCAAGCTGCCTTTGGAGCATGGCCGAGTATTCGGCTCTGATACTGTCAAACTCGTCGCCCTGCGGCGCAATCGAAATGCTGTTTTGAAAGTCCTCTTTGTTTGCGTAGCGGCTGATGAGGGATAGCTGGACGCTGATTGAAGCGTCGAAAGAGTTATACATATCGCAAAGGGCTTCAAAGGTCGCCGTTTTATCGTCCGGTTGCGCCAACTGATAATTTATGTCTTCAAACTCTATGCACTTGGAATAACGGTTGCCCGCAAGCCTGCAAATCCCGTCCTTGTACATTCGTTCAAAGGGTATGCTATCCTGCGCGGTATGGGGCTTCCCGTCGCCCTTGTGCCGCTGGATAACGGCGGCGATCTGCTTTCGCTCTTTTCGGGTTAATTTACGCTTTGTTTCCTGCGTTTTTGCCTTTGACAATGGCTTGTACCTCCTTTTCAAGTCTGTTTTGCCGGGTTAGGGTATCGTAAAAATTGTTGGTCTGATACGGCCTTTCTTTGGGACGGATAAACTTTACCTCCACAATCTGCCGTATTAGCACTTCAAGCGGTTGCCCGTGCTTTTCGTACATAGCAAGTAAAAACATGGGGAGCATGGCAAGCACCATGCAAAAGGCCGCAACGCTCGTTCCGGCAATGTCTTTCATCAGAAAGAAAAGCGGTAGTCCGAGTGCCACGGCCACGCTAAAGCACACAAGCTGCCTTTTTGTCAAATTGAACATGACTTTGCTTTTTACTTTGGTTAAATCCTTTGGGACGGTTACATACGCCACTTTCGCACCTCCTTAATGCGCGCTGAAAATGGATTTTGCCAAGCTGCCCGTCTTAAAGAGCGTGAAACACAAGAGGACGGTATAGCCCATGCAAGTCCAGATCGCGCCGGATATGTCGCCCGTTACGGCGATTGTCTGCACCAGTACCGCATAAATGCCGACGCATACCATAATGAGAAACGCTTGAAAACCAAGAGCCAGCAAGGATTTTAGGTAGTTCTGTCCCACGCTGCCCCATTCGTGATTTATCATGGTCGCCATAGGAATAGGGGCGACGGAAGTTACAAGGTATATTTCGATCATGCGCCCGTAAATCACAAGCATAATGCAGATGGACAGGGCTTTCATTGTCAAGCCCACGAACAGGGATTGAAACCACAGGCCGAATAACGCGCCGATTTCCATATCCGCAAGCCGCGTTTCCAAGTCCGTAATAATGCTTGTTATATCGATATTGGTATTGCCGATAATCACGCCCGCGCTTTGATCGACAACGCCTTGCGTTACATTAAATACGCCCATGACGATATTCCAAGTATTCGTTACGAGCAGCACGGCGATAAAGGTTTTGAAAATCCACTTGAAGAAAATGAATGTTTCAAAGTCGTGTAGGTTGTTCTTCTCGATCACAAGCTGTATCAACTCATAGCACATCACAAAAGTAATGATAACGCCCGCAATCGGCACGATCACATTTTCCGACAAGCTGCGTATCATGTTGAATATTCCCGCGTTCCAGAACGGAAATTGTCAAGGGGTGAAATGATATTTTCTGTTCTTTGGGAGAGGCCGGGGTGTGCGGGGCGCGTAGCCCCGCAAAGGCTTACGATAACCGCCGAAGTAGTGTAGACGGTTTTGCCGTTAGAATGAAGCAGACGAAAGCGAGGGGGCAGGGTTGTAAAATCCTGTTCCCCGTTTTCGGCGGCGAAATGGCAACGGCAAAATCCAGACAGTCAAGGGTTTAAGAGTGGAGATTTTTTCGCGCTGTGTGCGAAAAAATACTACTCGCCCCTTGACGGTCTGGATAGTCGGAACGGATGGAGAGGTGCAGATTGATTGCGGCAAAGTGATATGCTATAATTATACTGATAAGCTAACAGACAAATCGGATTTTTATGAGGTATGATATGGAAAAATACGAGTTGATAGATATGCAAAAATTTGATAGAGCAGATTATTTCAGCTACTTTATGAGTGTGGGAACTACGATTGAGTTTACTGCTAAAGTCGATGTTACAAAGGTGATTGAAAAGTGTAAACATGATAAGCTCAATTTTCAGGCAGTTATGTTGTATCAGCTTTATAAAGCAGTAAATACCATAGAAAATTTTAAATTTGACGTATTAGAGGATAAGTTAATCAAATGGAATAGGATAGTGCCTACGTTTTCTTCAATGAATAAAAACAGCAAACTATTTTTTACGCTTTATGCGGATATGCAGGAAAATTGCATGGATTATAATGAACAGTATCAAAAGACTGTAGAAAAATATGCAGACTCCACCACGATAGTTCCGCAAGGGATTTTGCCCGGGAATGTGTTTAATGTATCCTGTATACCATGGTTGCATTTTGAGCATTTTTCTTCAAACTCAAAAACAATGGAAAATAAGGTTGTAAAGATGATTACATTTGGAAAATACGAACAAATAGATGGGCGTTTCGTGCTGCCGCTAACAATACAAATATCCCATGCAATTGCAGATGGATACCATGTAGCTTTATTTTTTGAAAAATTACAGGAAGAATTAAAATTAGTATAAGCCTTTCAACTTCCCGTTTGTTGGAGAGTTGAAATTTGAAAGGGGCAACGGATTATGAAAATGCCAACAGAAAATATTGATACCGTAATGTTTGCCCCTTGCGGAATGAACTGTAAGGTTTGCTATAAGCATTGCTATCACAAAAAGCCATGTGCTGGCTGTTTGAATAGCGATAAAGGAAAGCCAGAACATTGCCGCAAATGCAAGATAAAAGATTGTATCAAAGGCAAAGGACTGTCCTATTGCTTTGAGTGTTCAGACTATCCATGCAAGCTGATAAAAAATCTTGAAAAAAGCTACAACAAGAGGTATCAAGCAAGCCTTATGGAAAATAGCGAGCTTGTACGGCAACATGGATTAGAAGTATTTATGGAAAAGCAGAAAGAACAATATACTTGTTCAAAATGCGGCGGTATTATTTCCATTCACGATAGAGAATGCAGCGAGTGTCAAGAAAAGATGAATGATTAAACTTTCCGTTTGTAGAGAGATTTAATCAAGGCTTATACAGGGAGCGGCGGGGTAGGTGTATCTATCTCGCCGCCCCACTTTTTTAGTGTTCCATATCCTGTGTCCTGCGCGGCTGCTGTTCCCGCTGTTCCTGCTGCAAGATACTGTAAACACTCTTGCGGATTTGCTCGGCTTTCTTTACCTCGTCTTTCAGTGCAAGATACTGCTGATTGAGCGTTTTCCGCTCTGCGGTCAGCTTGGCATACTCCGCTTTCCATGCCTTTGTCGGAATGGCGGTCTTGCCGTTCATCACGCCTTTGAGATAGTTTCCCGCCGCCGTAAAGAGGATTTGTTCGCTTTCGCTTAGTACCTTTTTGCCCTTATATTTGAGATAAATGTCGGCTTGCTCCATGTGCTTTTTCAGAACAGGCAGCCGCCGTTCAATGGGCTTCAGCTTTTCGGATATGCCGCGCTGTTCGCCGTACATATCCATGATTTTTTCTTCCAACCCCGCCATATCCTTTATGCTATTGGCGGTGAGGAAGTTCAGCATATTCGCCGCGTCCTTGAGGTTATACAGCGATTGCGAGTACTGCGCTTTCCCCGCCTGTGCCTTGCGGGATAAGATACTTTGGATATAGTCGGCAAGGGTGGGCGGCGCGGTGTTTTCCGTTTCTTCTTTCAGCCAGTTTTGCAGCTTGGATATACGCGCTTTGAGTTGCCGCAAACGCCCGTTTGTAACCTCGATTTCGCGGTTGAGGTTGCCGCGCTCGGTGCGTATGCCGCGCTTCTCCATCTGAAAAGCCGCTACGCCTAAATGGACGGTGGGGATTTGGTCTATCCCTTGCCGCGCATAGCTGCGGCGGTCTATGCGCTCGGCGTGTCCGTTCTGCTCTAAAGCCCGATTGCAGATTTCAGCCCATGCCGCCCGCCATTCCTCCGCTTTGGTCTGCTCGTTCCAATCGGTGGCGGGAATGGATTTGCATTTGTATTGCCGCTTTTTCGGGTCATAGATTTTCCCGCCGTCCTTGTCTAAAATGTACTCCTTTTTCTGCTTCGCGCCCCATGCGCCGCCCTGCTCGATGGGGCGCATGGTAAGCATGATATGGGCGTGAGGGTTGCCGTCCTGCTTGTCGTGTATAGCAAAGTCGGCGCACATTCCCGCATTGACAAACTGCTCTTTTACATACTCCCGCACAAGGGAAATGCTATGCTCTATCGTCAATTTTTGGGGCAGGGCAATTTCAATCTCCCGCGCAAGCTGCGCGTTTTTCGCTTTCTCGATTTTCTCTACTGCGTTCCATAAAAGGCTGCGGTCTGCATACTCGGCGGGGGCGTGGTCGGGCAATAAAATCTCTGTGTGAACAATGCCGCCTTTGCGGGTGTAGTCGTGGGTTACTCCGTCATATTCGTTGGTGAGGGTTTCACCGCTTCGGTAAGCGGCTGCGGCAACGGCGGATTTGTCCTTGCCCCTGCTGATGATTTTAATGCTGCAATGGTAAATCGCCATGCGCCGCGCTCCTTTCTTGATGGTTGACTATATGCCGATTTGCGGATATAATTTTGTCTGTGGCATTGGTATGGAGGTTTGAGATGGATAAAAAAATTGAATTTATTACTGGCGATACAAGCCTTTTAGATGAAATCAAGGAACTATGGGAAGAATTAAATCAGTTTCATATTGAAAAATCAGTGGATTTCAAAAACCATTACAAGGCTTTCACATTTGCGGCAAGAAAAGAATCTATTGTTCGCCACATAGAAAATGGAGCGTTGCTTGTTGCGATTGCTTACTGCAATAACCTCAAAATCGGATATTGCATATCAAGTGTTGTAGACGGAATCGGAGAGATTGATTCGATATTTGTCAAAACTGGCTATCGGAAAAGCGATGTCGGACATAAGTTGATGGAAATGTCATTGGACTGGATAAAAACAAACGCCGCAAAAAAGATTGTCGTTAAGGTTTCAGTTGGCAACGAAGAAGTATTTGGATTTTATTCTAAATATGGATTTGCACCATGCCTTACAGAATTGCAAATCATTTAGATGAGGCGGGGGGATTTCTCCCCCGCCGTATTCTTTTGTGCCGACAGGCACAAAACGCCGTCTGCAAGACCGCACATACCACATTCATGTGGTATATAAGTGCGCCCTTGCGCCGCCCCGCCGTCCTCGCTCCCGTCTGCGCCGTCCTCATGCTCTGTATGGGCGGTTTTGACGGTGGGCGGTGTGCTTCTCTGCGCCGCCGCTTGTGCGCCCTGTGGGTTGGCTGTGGCGGCGTTCTGCGCGGTCAATCCGTCCAGTAGTCGGCAGCTCTGCTCGGTGGCTACGGTCTGTTCAAGGAAGATTTGGAATTGCTCGTCTGTGAGGGGGATTGTATCGGGCAGCATACTTTCAAAAAGCCCCATGCGCTTGCAAAGGCGTTTCGTCCTGTCCTTGCGCTCCTGCAAGTTGTGCTGTTGTTTCAGCAGCTTTTGCCGTTCCTTTAACTGCCGGATTTCTTCCTCAATGCTTGCGATTTTTTCAATTTTGCTCTGTGCCATGCGTTAAAATCTCCTTTCGATTTTGGACGCAAAAAGGCGGCTAACCTGTTGCGGTCAGCCGCCCTGTGCGGTTGTTATTTGATTTATGCGCTTTGCCCCTGCGCCGCCTGCTCCTGTTCCTGCTTTTTCTTTGCGGCATACCGCCGCTGCGCTTCGCGGCATTGTTCCCGTCTGCGCCGCGCCTTTTCCTCCGCTTCCATTTCTTCGGCGGTGGGCGCGGGGGCGGGTACTTCAAACCTGCCGATAAAGTTTAAGTAAATATCCACCTGCTGCTGACGTTCCCCGCTTGATTTGTCCGCTTCATGCACAACGATTTTTTCAATGTATTCCGCTATCATCTGCGGGGTCAGTTCGGAAAAATCGGTGTACTTTTTTACGATTTTGATAAACTTGTCGGCTCTCGCGCTGTCGGCGTGAAAGCTGTCCAGTTCCGCTTGCAGCCGCGCTATGGATTGCTCCAGTTCGTCCTGCTCCTGCTCATACTCCTGCGAAAGAAGTTCAAAGCGTTTGTCGGTCAGCTTGCCGTTTACATTGTCCTCATAAATGCGGCGGATAAGGGTGTTGAGTTCCGCAATCCGCTTTTGCTCTTTGGCGATTCTGCGTTTATGGGATTTCGCCGCTTCTTCCTGCTGTACCGCCGAGGATTCGCGGACTTGCTTCACAAACTCCGCTTCATTGGTTTTCACAAAGCGGCTTACCGATTGGATTGCGTCCAACGCCAGTTCCCGCAAAACAACGGTGCGGATTTGGTGGTTGGTGCATTGCCTGTCGTAGCGTCTGCCGGTGAGGTTGTAGGTGGAACAGGTGTAAATATCTTTGGGCGGTCGGTTGCAGACGTAGCCCTTTTTGTTGATTTGGGTGGTGGGGTACGGCTGTCTGTGGTTATACATCTTCGCGCCGCAATCCGCGCAAAAGACAAGCCCTGTCAGCGGATTCGCTGCGCCGTGGTCGGTGCGCCTTACGGTCTTGCGTAAGCGTTGCGCCGTTTCCCATGTTTCGGGGTCGATGATGGCGGCGTGGGTGTTCTCGAAAATGAGCCAGTTTTCTTTCGGGTTTTCCTTTGCCTGTTTGTCCTTGTCGCTATCTTTGTAGGTGCGGAAGTTCACGGTATGCCCCATGTATTCGGGGCGTTCTATGATGTGGGCGATGGTGTTTGTACTCCATGCGTAGGGGTGGGAATGGTCGTAGCTGTCGGCGTAGTTGACAATGCCCTTTTGATAAAGATAGTAGGACGGACGCTCCACCTTTTCGTCGTGCAAGATACGCGCAATCTGCGTCGGGCCTTTGCCCTCTATGGTGAGGTCAAAAATACGCTTCACGATTTCGGCGGCTTCGGGGTCGATAATCCAATTCTCTTCGTCCTGCGGGTCGGGCATATAGCCGTAGATGGCTTTGAATGTCAGCCGCTTGCCGCTCATGCCCCGCGCCTTATGGCTTGCTTTCACCTTGCGGCTCGCGTCCCGCAAATACCATTCCGACATGATATTGAGGAAAGGGGCAAACTCGCCGCTCTCCCTGTTTTGGCTGTCGATATTGTTCGCTATGGCGATAAATCGGACGCCCTTTTCTCTGAAAAGACTTCGGTATAAAAGCCCGTTTGCAGATAGTCGCGCCCAATACGGCTCATATCTTTGGAAATGACTGTGCCGACATTCCCTTTTTCGATTTCCTCTATCAGCCGTTTCCAATCGGGTCTGTCGAAATTGCCGCCCGAAAAACCGTCGTCAGAAAAATGGGCAATGTTAGAAAAGCCGTTCTGCGCGGCGTACTTTTCCAACATTGCCTTTTGATTTTGGATGGATAAGCTGTCCCCGATGGATTCATCATCACGGCTCAACCGGGAATAAAGCGCGGTGATTTTCTCGTTTGCTGTCTGCCTGTTCATGGATTACTCCTTTCAGGCAAACGGCTCATTTGCAGTACCTTTATTATACAATGGGCGGGGCGATTTTTCAACGCCCCGCCGCAATGTTTCTTGCAAACATTTTTCCTGCTCATGGCTTTGCCGCCTCGTTTTTTGCCAGACGCAATATTTTATCGTCTATGGTTTCGCGGCTCGTCTTGCTGAAATGGACGGACACGCGGTAGTTGGTGGAGCCGATACGCTTGGTGAAGCTGCGCGGCTCGCATGGGGTCTGCTCCTTTGGAACGGTGGTTGTCTGCATTACATCGGCTCCTCGTTTGATTTTGATTTCCGTTTTGGTTTTTTGATTTTTGAAAAATTCACACGGCAGGCCGAGCGCGCTGTCCGCTTTCAAAGCGGTAGAGATGCGACCCGCCCCTTCGTCCTCGCAAACTCCACTTCGCTACGCCACCCTGTTCGGGCGGCATCCGCTCCGCTCCGTTGCTCGTCCTCTTCCCACAAAGTCTGCGACTTTGCGGGAGCCCTATATACCTAAAAATAATCTCCCTGCCCGGCGTGGAGCCGTGAGTGACATTCCTGACAAAGAGCCACCATGTTATCCCAATCGTTTGTGCCGCCGTCGGACAGTTTGACCTTGTGGTGGGCAAGCGTAGCGGGCGTGAGCCGTCCGTCGTTTTGGCACATCACGCACAGCGGATTCGCCGAAAGGAACGCCGCACGGATTTGCTTCCACGTCCTGCCATAGCGTTTGTTGCTCTCGGGATCGCGGTCGCTGCGGTTATATCGTTTGGCTTCCTGCTTGGCGTGTGCCTCGCAGTAGCGGCTTGCCGTGAGTTCTCTGCATCCGCGATGGGCGCAGGGTTTCTTCGCTTTGTATGGCATCTGACATTCCTCCATCTGGGTATAATAAAAGGACGCTCCGCACGGGAACGCCCTTCTGAATTTTCTTGCCATTATAACTATAACAGATTTTCTGCATGGCTTTCTATGGTCAACAGTGGCGAATCAAATCGACCCCGCTCAAAGCCTTATTGTGCAGGCGGTGAATCCACCGTATATCAAGGTGCAAAGTGACCGAAATTTCCTCCCACGTCTTGAAGCAGAGATACCGCAGTTCCAGAAGCGTCTGGAGTTCCGGCGGCTCGACCAACTTAATCACCGTGACGATTTCATGCTTCAGATTTACAAGCTGGGTCAAGTCTGCGTTGACTTCGGATTCTAAATCCATCATCTTTGCAATGACATCTTCCATACGGTGAATATTTCGCGTTCCCTTGCTCGGCGGTATGTCCGACAGGGTGGCGCTCGCTTTGGTGGCAAGGTCTCGAAGCGACTGCACCTGCTCGATCTTGTTGTTGATGCGTTGGTCTATGCGATAGGCTTGGGACAAATAATCCTTCGCCGACAATTTGGGTTTGCTCATAGGCTGTTCCTCCGATAATTTATTCCACTCGGATTGGCAGTTTTTGACTCCGCAAATTTTCATAGATTGGCTTTGACAGCTTCGATTAAGGCTGTCTGGGTTCTGTCCTTCTCGGACAAGGCTTTCATTATGCGCTCATCAATCGTGCCTTTGGCGATGATGTGGTGGAGAACCACCGTTTCGGCGGTCTGACCCTGCCGCCACAAGCGGGCGTTGGTTTGCTGATAGAGTTCAAGGCTCCATGTCAGCCCGAACCATATAATCGTGTTGCCGCCTGTTTGCAGGTTCAGCCCGTGTCCCGCCGAAGCGGGATGAATAAGAGCTACCGGCAGTTCGCCGTTGTTCCATCGGCCGATGCTTTCCGATGTATCCAACTTGGAAAACGGAATATGCCGCTCCGTCAGCCTTGCCGATATCCGCTCCAAGTCGTGCTTGAACCAGTACGCCACAAGGACGGGTTTTCCGTTGGCGGCTTCTATCAAGTCTTCAAGAGCGTCCAGTTTGCGGTCATGGATATGATGGACTTCGCCGTCGTCGCCGTATACCGCACCATTTGCCATCTGGCACAGCTTCCCCGATAGGGCGGCGGCGTTAGCGGCTGTGATTTCGCCACCCGCCAGTTTCAGCACCAAGTCCTGCCTAAGTTCGTCATACCGCTCACGTTCTTTATCCGACAGCTTCACGGGATACTCGGCGGTCACAAGTTCCGGCATGGTTAAATGGTCGGGGGACTTCATGGAAATGGTGATGTCGGTGATTTTGTCGTATATCTCTTTCTCCGCGAACGGCAGGGGCTTGTAGCTGAAGATAACCTGCCCGTTTCGCTTGTCGGGCGTGAAGTATGCCGCTCGATACTGCCCGATGAACCGTCCAAGCCGCTGACCCATATCAAGCAGCCGATATTCAGCCCATAAATCCATCAGCCCGTTGCTGCTTGGCGTTCCTGTCAGACCGATGATGCGCTTAATCTTTGGGCGAACTTTCATCAGCGACTTGAATCGCTTCGTCTGATGATTCTTGAACGATGATAACTCGTCGATCACCAAGGTATTGAAGTCGAAGGGGATGCCGCTATCCTCGATGAGCCACTGGACGTTCTCGCGGTTGATGATATAAATATTGACTTTCGCCCAAAGCGCTGCTTTTCGTTCCGTTTCCGTACCGACCGCTACCGAGAACCGCAAATGCGAAAGATGCTCCCATTTGCCCAGTTCGTCAGGCCATGTGTTCTTCGCCACCCGAAGCGGAGCAATCACCAAAATCCTGTGGGCTTCAAAGCTGTCAAACAGCAGATCATTTAAGACAGCAACCGCAGAACACTGATTTACAAGGGGCTTGCGACCGTGCCGATGTTTCTTGCCGAAGCCCTTCAACAGGCATAACAGGCAACTTGAACGCTTCATTCCGTTCGAACGAACACTCTTTGAACGCCGTAAATCGGCAAAGATTTCTTGCCCGTTTTATTGCCGTCAAATAGCGACCAGCCGCCGATTCGGTTCAGAATGCCTTGAATCTCATAGGAATCAGCTTTTTTGATGGACTCGCGCGATTTACCAAAGCATTCACACCATATCTCCATTACGCAGACTTGATTCCTTCGGTTTTTCCCCTGCGCTCGTGTTGGGTCATCGGGAGAGCGGATATACTCCATCCTGCGGCAAATGTCCATAGCGTCCCAGTTTTCAGGCAACAGAGTTTCAAGCTACTCCAAAACCAGACCTTCTCGGTCGTCGTTCTCCATAGCGTTGCGCTGTTCGGCATAAGCCGCTGTCGCAACATCGCCTGTCAAGAACAATTCCTCGCCCTCGGCGTATTTAACATGGGCTTCCGCCCAAATCTGGTCTATGTCCGTGAGTTCCCAAGCGCGGCATTTGCTCTCACCGGATACCCAGACAGGCCAGAACCGGCGGTTGCCCGTAATGTCCCGCAAAAAGCCGCCGTCTGAGTTGGTCGTACCGACGATGATACACTGGCGTGGGTGACTCTCCACCGCACGGCCGTATGAGGGGCGATACTTATCGTCTGTGCGGGTTATGAAGGACTTGACCGTCTCCACGTCCATTTTCTTGATACCTGCCAGCTCTCAAAGCTCCAGTATCCAATAGCCCTGCAGCTTCTCCGGCGCGGTTTTGTCCTTCATATCCGATATGGAGAGGCTGTCGGAGTACCACTCGCGACCCAGTCGTGAAAACAGCGTGGACTTGCCGATACCCTGTTTGCCGTTGAGAACAAGAATAGAATCATGCTTGGTGCCGGGGCTGATGATACGCGCCACCGCCGCCACCAGCGTTTTTCGGGTGACGGCTCTGGTATAGGGCGAATCCTCGGCACCGAGGTAGTCGATGAGCAGCGCGTCGATTCGGGGAATCCTGTCCCATTCGGGCAAACCGGCGAGATATTCCCGTATCGGGTGATAGGCGCGGTCGTCGGCGACTTTAGTTAGAGCGAGTTCATAGTTTCGCGCCGAGAATGTGCCGTAGCGTTTTTCGATATAGGCCACAAGCTGTGCCGTATCGGCGTCCCGCCACGGTTTATGCGGCCGCTCCCACGGCAAATCCTCGCCGTATATCTGACCTGCAAGCCGGTTATGTCGTATACCTGTTAGAGTGTCGTCATTGTTCAGGATAAGCAGCAGATTTCCGAGGGTATTGGAGAGGGAACCGCTTTTTTCGCGCTGAAGCTGTGATTTCCAATCGGCGGACTCATCAAAATCATTTTCAGCTTTGGCGATGCGTTCCTCGGCAAGGAGCAGCTTCACCTTTTCATCGTTTACGGCAAGTTCGCTCATCGCCTTAAAGCCTGCTTTCTCGTCAAGGTCGGTGAACTTGTGGACGCGGACGAGATCAAAAGCGTTCAGCAGTCTGCCGCAAGCGGAGTCTGTGGCGTGGTGGGAATACGACCACTTACCGTCGTATAACACCACGCCCGCTGAACTATCGGCGGGGATATAGTCGTAGCGACCGCCCATCGCCGAGGGTTCGTATATGTCGGACAGGAATGCGGCAATCACGTCCTCGATCGAATAAGCACGGCAGAATGCGCCGACCACGCCTTCTTTGGCGAGCGGGTCTTGCTGTTGTCGGATACTGCGCCGTATCACCTCGGACTGTCGGCTTGACGTAGGCCATAGCGAACAATCGCGCCAGTCGGATAATTTGGCAAGGTATATATCCGGGTCGAGGATGTCGCCGTCGATTTCCTTGAAGATATATTCGCCGTCTGACGGTGTGGACGGCCAATACATCAGGCGTTCCGGCTCGTAGGTGCTGTCGTCGAAAAAGTCCATACCGATGACCTCCGCCACCAGTCGTGAGATGGCGGCGTACTCGTCGGGCGACACTTCGCGGGATAACGGTATAACCACACGGAGCCGGGGTTCTTCCGGCGTGTGGCTGTGGGTGGAGTAGACAGCATTCTCCATCGCCTGATACTTCTTGACCGAGGATTTCGCCAACTGTTGATGGAGAGACAGCACTCTCCCGAGCGGCTCCGGCGCATCCTTGAGCAATTCCGCAACCGCCTTCTTATTGAGACTGTCCGTCTCCATGCCGTTATCCGCAAGCCATCCCTTCATCTGCTGTACGGAGTTGGGATTGTCAAGATTGGTAAGTTCCTTCATAAGCCGAGTCAGTTCGCTGCGAGAACGGGTATCCGCTTTGATGGCGTTTCTAACGAGCGTCATATCCAAAGCCACGCCGCAGTCGTTGATTTCTTGGTCGTGGGCGTACTCGCTCCAAACGCTGTCCGGCACAGGGAACTTACTGAGTTTCTCTTGAATGGACAATTCCGCTTCAACATCACGGAGGTTGTATGCCTTGAATGCTTCCCATTTATCGGGAGCGTGTTCGGGCAGATTCCGTGTTCGATGTCCATTGGCGGCAGTGGGTTTGCAGGGCGAGCAGAAATAGCGGATGAGGTCTTTGCCCTCGGACAGTTTCTGCTTCTCTAAGCCCAAAACCGCTCCCGAACCTTCGAGGGAAAGCGGCAAACCCATGTAGGCCGACCAGACCATAGAACATCGCCATGCTTCGGGATTCAGGTATCGTGCTTTACCGAGGACTTCGGCAGAGTGATAATTGTCGGCGAAAGGGTCAAGGCTGATGCCCATATTCGATAGATAGCGCGACAGGCAAACCCGCTCAAAGTTTGCGTTGAACTCCCATTTTTGCACATTATCGTCCGTCAGGGCATCGACTATATCGTTGGGAATGCGTTTGCCTTCGGCGAGAGAAACAATATGGACTTCGCCGCCGTCTATGGAATATCCAAAGAGCAGGATTTCAAAGTCAGGCGCTTCGGCATAACGGTAAACACCCGACTTTGCAAGGTCGACCGACGAGTAGGTCTCTATATCAATACTGATCGTCTTCATAAGCACTCCATAACGCAATCACACCAGTGTGACAGGCGGTAGTTAACCCGCCGCCCGCAACACTGGTGTTCCGCTGCTTTGCTGTTAACCGAGGAAGTCCTCGTCGTCGTATGTGGCAAAATCGTCTTCGGCACGGGACTTGCCGCCGAGAGGTTCGCCGTCACGGATTTTCTGAAGATTATTCAGCCCGCAGGCGATACCCTTGTTGCCGTTCGAGTTGAAAGCGTAGAAATTCACGCTCGCTCTGCCATATACGCCGCTGTATACCTCCGAGCGGTTCAGGATTTCCTGACGGTCGGCGTCAACGATACCCGGTGCGGTTGCGCTGTTGGCGTTGATGAAGTAAGCGTTCTCATAGGCGGGATCGTCGGGGCGCTCCGTGTCGCCGTCTCGTAGCGGGGTCTTAATTGTAGCGAGAGGCGGCACGGTCTTGCCGTTGCCCTTCAGCTTCGCTTCGCCTTCGCGGTAAGCTGCTTCAATCGCCGCTTTGATTCTGGCGATGGTCTTGGTGTCGGATTTCGGGATGATGAGCGAAACCGAGAACTTCGGCACGCCGCCGTTGATGGACTTCGCTTCCCAGACGTTTGCGTAAGACCAACGGGTGTCCGGACCCGTGATAACCTTCATGGGATTAGCCTGTATGTTTGCTTTGTTTGTCGTGTTAGCCATTGAAATTTTCCTCCTTGTAATCGATAAAATCTTGTTTTGCCGTATGGATTGCCGACCCGAGCCGGGCTGGTAGACGTTTATCGCTCTCCGGCACAAGCGCGGGTTTGCCTTGCGGCTTCTCGACCAGATTGCCGAGCAGTTCGGCGAATTTGGCTTTGCCGAGAGCCTTTTCCATCGCGGTTATGCCCATAATCTTGCGTTCGTATGGGTCGTATCCCGCCGCGCTGACGGTGGCGGCCACCGCTTCCTCGTTCGTGTATCTGCGGTTAGAGCGTCCTTCGACCAATTTCCATCCGCTCCATTGCTTGCCGCTGAGTGCTACTTGGAAAGCGTAATCTTTGATGTCGGAAGCCCAAGAGATGAGTTCGTCAATCCTGCCGAGAATGCTTTCGATTTCGTCGTCCTCCAGAAGCGGCGGCATTTTGAAATCATATTTGGCGAGTTCGAGGTTATGCTCCGCCCGTTTGCGGCAGTCGTTCTTTGCCTTGCAGAATTGACACCAGTCGCCGCACCTGAATTCTCCCTCACCGGAATGGGCGAGTTCGGCGGCGGGCTTTAGCACTTCCTCCGCCCATTGATAGAGGGATTCTTTGGATACCGTGTGGGTGCTGATGTTGTTGCGCCTTGGCTGATATACCGTCATGCTGACTTGGTCGATGTCATAGATGTCATCGTACAGTTCCAAGGCGCCCAGAGCGTACAGTTTCATCTGCGGATTGTCTTCAGCTTCAACAAGTACCCCTTGCCCGTGCTTGTAGTCAATTACATGGAGCGTGCCGTCGGCGATGATGACAGCGTCACCGGTGCCGAAACCGCCCTCGACATACTTGGAAAAGTCAAGCCGCTGTTCTATGAGCACAACAGGATCGGCGCAGGACTGCTTCGCTGTTTCCAGCAGTTCCATGATGTAGGCGGCGTAACCGACCGCACATTCTTCCATCTCTTCGCTGTAATAGGCGAGATGTGCTGTCGGATCCTTGGCGCGGATGCCGAGTGTGGTTTTCAGCTTATACTCACCGAGCGTATGAGCCTCCGTGCCTTCGGCGGCGTAACTGCTGCCTCTATCCTCATACTGCTCGCAGAGTCGTGCAGACGGAGGGCAGTTCAACCATCTGTGACTTGATGATGCTGAGAGCAGTGCGTGTTTACCCATCGCTAAGCACCTCTGCATCCGCAAGCAGGGCGGCGTACTTGGCAGGGTCGATTTCCGACAGTTTCGACGCTCCATGCTTTTCGAGCAATTCCCGAACCTTGGCGGTATGACCATTGCGAGATTTCTCTGCAAGTACGGCTCGGACTTGTTCCAGCGTTAACGCTTTAGGCTTCGCCGCAACCGACTCCGCTTTGGGTTCTGCCGACGATTCAGCTTGATTGCCGCTGAATAGAGCGGTCAAGCTGTCTGCAACCGCAGTAAGGGATTGTACGGCACTTCGCAGTTCGCTGACACATAAATCGAGTTCACTCATCTTGCCCATCATGTTCACCCCCTTGAACTTCTTTGATTTCAACGGTTTCTACCGTTTCGCCGGGCGTTACAACGATAACGCCGACCTTTTCACCGAACAGCAGACTGAGCAGCCTGCTTCGGAATGTGCGTGAACCGCCCTTCAAAACCGCTGTCTTGCCGCCATCCGGACGGGTCACGCAAATATTGACCTTGTGCTTCAGATTCATTGGCTTCCGCCTCCTTCCAGAGGTCGCTTTGGCGCACCCTCTGTCCATAAGCGAAAAAGAAGCCTGATTCGAACCCCTGTCAGCGGAGTTTTTCGAATTTCTTTTGAATCTTAGCGAGTCGGTTGCGGATGGCCGCTTCAGTCACGCCTTCCTCGGCGGCGATGTCCACGTTGGAACGACCTTGCAGTTTTTTCTGTATGAGATCACGCTGTTGTGGGAGCAACTCGTCCCAGATTTATTTGAATGCGGTGCTGTGTTCGGCTCTGATAAGCGCCTCGATAAGGGATTTTTCGGGGTCAGCACTGGTATCAGCGAGATAGTCATTGCGGTCGTCCGCATTGTTGCTATCACCGTCAGTGTAGGCTTGGTAGTGGACAGGAGCGTGATAGTTTTCACGGCGTTGGGCGTTGAATTCGGTGTCGTCTGATTCATGCAACATGGCGATATCGGCTTCGGTTATGCCGTTTTCGCCGGGGGTTAGCGTGAATTTTGTGCCATCTGCGTAGTAATAGGTGTAGTTGGTTCGATTCTTTTTGCTTGTCTTAAATTGCCTCATAATATTGGCTCCTTTCGATTTTGGAAGGAGCCTGAGCAAGTAGCGACAACAAGCAAAAGGACGAACCTTAACGCATAGCTATAAAGCTACTTGTCAGGCTCGTCCGTCGTTTTTAATATCTGCCACCATAGAAAATGGCATTTGCGTCGTGCTCTGTTTAAGTACAGATTTTATTATTCAATTTTTCTAATACCGATCTCAGCTTTACAGTGTCTGCACTTCTGATAATAGTCGGCATCCTTATAACCGGGGTCTCCTGCGATATAGGTTATCGATCTTGTGTGGTGCCCCGTGTCGATGAGCCGCTCGAAATGGCAGGCAGGACATGGCAACCGCGGGTGGATATGCGCTCTATTGTGAGACTTCTTTCTTTTGACCGCTGTAATTACGGTTTGCGAGTTCATAAGTAATCACTTCTTTCCGTTCGTGTCTATGTCAGCTAACTTGCGCACATAGGGGTAAAAATTATGCGGAGAATCCCAAAGGGCAAATTTCTCCGCGGTTACTGGAGCATTAAATTTAGGTCGCGTAATCTGTTGCGCATAGCGGACTTAGACACCTGATAAACATCAGCCATCCCTTGAATGAAAATGTCGGAAACGTAGACCGGTGCAAGATTGTTAACGCCTATACCGAGCCGCTCCGCCATCAGCATTTTGACGGTTACATCAGGCATAATCAATGCCGCACCAAGGCGGTTGGCTTGCCATTCCCTTATCTCATCGTCCGTCAAGGGCGATTTTTCCGGCCAGCCCTCGATGTGGTAGACGGTGCATTCAATGCGTGGGTTCTCGCTCCCCAGCTTCTTATAGTAGAAGCGAGGATGTAGGATATAGTGCGAACATTCGTGGATGATGGTGAAGCGTACACGGCCTTCGATTTCAAATTCAAGGACATCTTTGTCAATAAAAATCCAGCCTTTCCCCACGTCGATAGCCTTCGGCTGTGTACGCGTCTCGTTCCAGACAATGAGTTTCCCGTCTTGGAAGCAGGTCAAGCCCAAAGTCTGTCCGTCCTCGGATAGGTATGCGAAGTCAATGGTAGCCTTGCAGTAAAACTCGGCGAAGTGGTCAACATCCATCGCCTGCGGTTTCAGCAGCAATGCCCCATTCATATAATTATTCAGGATTTCCTCTGCTTTCTTTTCAAGCCGCTCAGGTGAATAGCAGTGATACAAACGGTTTCCTCCCCTCGGCATTTAATCATCGTCGCCGACTTTCTTGTTGATGAGGTCGATAACTTCCTGCCAGCCTTCATCAGAGAGGTTTCCGGCTTTTGCTCTGCGGAGGGCGACACGCGCAAGGTCTTTCTCCATGATGTATTCAGGCAAGTCGGGCGATACGGTCTTCACGCGGGTAAGCGCAGCCATATCCAGCAGTTTCTCTTTGTCTGTGCCTTCCAGTTTCAGTATGCGGGCGATTTCGTCCAGTTTCTTGTCGGGCGGGTAGCGGCGGCCTTTCTCAATGTCGCTCATGTAGGCGGGGGCAATGTCCAGCTCGGCAGCAAACCCGCGAAGGGTGATGCCCAAAGCCTTGCGCCTTTCCTCTATGAACTTACCGAAAGTCTGCTCATTCTCATTCATTGCGGTACTCCTTTCAAGGTGTTAGATTGTCCGCGAACACCTTATGTTTGCTAACATAGTTACATTATACACTATCGATGTCGTGATTGTCAACCCCTCGTAAGCGAAATTGCGTACATTTTTTAAACGCTCTGTCTTCGGTTATCCTTGAAGCCATTGTCCTAAAATTAACACCTCAAAAGTAATTACTTTTACAATGCTAAAAAATATTGAAAAGGATTTTGTTAAAGGAATTGTAATTACAATCTATTCGTGTTATAATATTCGATGGTATGAGCTTATTGCGTCTGGAGGAGGATCTGTGATGCCTGATAAAAAGATGACATCGCCTAAGGTGCCGATAATGGAACACTTGAACATAGCTGAATTTAATCGAGGGCAGTCCTCGCGTCTGTTAAGAGAACTGGTCGCCGCAGATAAAACAGCCTATATTCAGAAGAACGGCAAACCTATAGCAGTAGTAATGTCCTATGAACGCTATCTGCGCCTATGCGAGAAAGGAGTCGATATCAATGAGTATTAATATTTCGGAGAAATCCAACTTCATATGGAAGATAGCCGACATCCTGCGAGGCGATTTCAAGCAGAGCGAGTATGGTGATGTCATACTTCCGTTCACGGTGCTGTGCCGTCTGGATAGCGTCCTTGCACCTACGAAAGACCGCATTATGGAGATTCATAGGAAAGGGACGTTCAAGACGGAGTATGCCAAGCTGGCGGGTTTCAAAAGCATCACCGGCGGACTGAAATTTTATAATATCAGCGAGTTTACTTTCGCCAAATTAAAAGATGATGCCTCGAACATCGCCGATAACCTGACTGATTATATCAAGGGTTTCTCCGAAAATGCGAGAACGATTCTGGAGTCCTTTGACATATACTCGCAGATCGCCAGATTGGACAAGGCGAATCTGCTTTATCTTGTTGTGACAAAATTTGTGGATGACATCGACTTGCATCCAGACCATGTCTCCAACAACGAGATGGGATATATCTTCGAGGAACTCATCCGCAAGTTCTCTGAAATGTCCAACGAAACGGCCGGAGAACATTTCACCCCGCGTGAGGTTATCCGCTTGATGGTTGCCATGCTGTTTGCTCCGGATATGCGTCTTATTAATGAGCCGGGTTTTATGGCAAAACTTTATGATCCGGCGGCAGGCACGGGCGGAATGCTTTCAGCTGGCATCGAATACGCCACCGAACTAAACAATCAGGCGCTTATCGAAGTCTATGGTCAGGAATTGAACGAAAAGACCTACGCAATCTGCAAGTCGGATACGATGATTAAGGGTAAGGGTTACGAGAACATTCACCTCGGCAACAGTTTTACCGACGATGCTTTGCCACACGAGACCTTTCACTATATGCTCTGCAATCCGCCGTTCGGCGTTGAGTGGAAAAAATATGAGAAGTTCATTCGTGACGAAAACGAGCGCGGAGATGCCGGTCGCTTTGGCGCAGGACTTCCCCGCGTATCTGATGGTTCGTTGCTGTTCCTGCAACACATGATAAGCAAGATGATGGAGTATGACGAAAAGGCAGAAGGTTTGACCGGCTGCCGTCTTGCCATAGTTTTTAATGGTTCGCCGCTCTTCACGGGCGATGCAGGCAGCGGCGAAAGCGAAATCCGCAAGTGGATTATTGAAAACGGCTGGCTTGAAACCATCATCGCACTGCCTGACCAACTTTTCTACAACACAGGCATCTTGACCTATGTCTGGATAGTAACCAATCGCAAGAAAGGTACGCGGAAGGGCAAAATCCAGTTGATTGACGGTACGTCTTTCTTCGAACGCATGAGAAAACCACTCGGCGAAAAGCGTAAGCTAATTAGCGAGGAGCAAAAGGACGAACTCACCCGCATCTACGGCGATTTTATGGAGGGCGAGTTCTGTAAGATATTTGACGAGGACGACTTCGCCTACTGGAAAGTGACAGTTGAGCGTCCGTTGCGCTTGAATTTTCAGACAAGTTCAGAGCGTATCGAACGCATCCGCGAGCAGAAGGCTTTCGCCAATCTTGCCACGAGCCGTAAGCGCAAACCGGCTGAACATGACGCCGAAGTCGCCGAGGGTAAAAAGCAGCAGGAAGCCATCCTTGCCGCTATCGGCACGATTGATGGGACAATGCTTTATAAGAACCGCGCCGAGTTCAGCAAACTGCTCCAAAAGGCATTCAAGAAAGCGGGGCTTAACGTGAAGGCACCGCTCTTGAAGGCTATCCTTGCTGGTCTTTCAGAAAAGGACGAGACCGCCGACATCTGTACCGATGCAAAGGGTAATCCCGAACCCGACACTGATCTGCGCGATACCGAGCAGATTCCGTTCAAAGAGGACATTGCTGCCTACATAGAGCGGGAGGTGCTTCCCTATGCGCCAGACGCTTGGGTGGATGAGAGCAAGACCAAGAAGGGTTATGAAATCCCTTTCACGCGCCACTTCTACAAATACACAGAACTGGGTAATGCTGAGGACACTCTCCGCGACATTCAGTCCCTTGGAGCGAAGATTCAATCGGCGATTGCAGAACTGTTCGGGGAGGTGTGAGCGTGAAAGAATATTTTGGAGACGTTGTCAGATTGAAATTTCAGTTCAACATAAATAGCGGAGACGCGCTTGCAAAAGAGCAGTATGTAGAAGATGGTTCATACCCCGTTATTGGTGCGAATGGGGTTTTGGGCCATTACGACTCAGCAAATATTGAGGACGAAGTTTTGGTCGTTGGACGGGTTGGGTCTGTTGGTGCAGTAAATCGTTTTAGCCATTGTTGGGTTAATGACAACGCTTTAGTAATGTCGACGCAAAAGCCTCATGATTTGGCTTTTGCCTATTACGCCTTGCAATGTATTGATTTTCTTTCGTACTCTGCTGGGACTGCTATGCCGCTAATAACTGGCACCCAATTAAAAAACACGCGTGTTCCAAATCAGACCGCAGAGGTGAAAGAGCACATTGTTACCTACCTTGACCGTCGCACCGCCAAAATTGACAGTTTGCTCGCCGATCTCGCTCACCAAGCAGAAATGCTCGACTGCTATAAGCGGGAACTCATCGCCGAAGCTGTCACCAAGGGCCTTGATAAATCGGCAGCGATGAAGGATTGCGGCGTGGACTGGATTGGGGAAATGCCAGAGCATTGGGATGTTACAAAAACGAAATGGATGTTTGAAATTGTCAAGCGCATTTACGGCAAAGAGGATCGCGATGTGCTTTCCATCACCCAACGAGGTTTGAAAGTGCGAGACCTCGAATCAAACGACGGACAGTTAGCCGAATCCTACGCCAATTATCAAGTGGTCAATGTCAACGACTTCGCTATGAACTCTATGGACTTGCTGACCGGCTGGGTAGACTGTAGTCCGTTTGAAGGCGTGACCAGTCCTGATTATCGTGTGTTTCGCTTTCTGCCGGGTAAAGAGCAATGTCACAGCTATTATAAGTATCTGTTTCAGATGTGCTATAAGAACCGCATTTTCTATCGTTTAGGTCAGGGTATTTCCAACCTCGGACGGTGGCGGCTCCAAGCAGACCAGTTCTTGAATATGCGGTTACCGCAACCGCCCGTTGATGAGCAGGAAAGCATAGCGGCGTATCTCGACGAAAAAACCGCCAAGATTGAAGGCTTAATCGCCGACATCATGGCACAGATAGAAAAACTAAAGCAGTACCGCCAAATTGTCATACACGATGCGGTCACGGGCAAAGTAAAAGTTACGGAGGGATAAGCTATGGCGATAAATACAAACGAACGCACATTTGAGCAGGAAATCGAATGGTGGCTCACAGAGGGTGCGGTCTCGGCTGACCGCTATAAAAAGGGCGATCCCGCCGACTTCGACCGCACACTTGCGATGGATAAAGGCGCAGTATTGTCGTTCATCAAAGACACCCAGCCCGACAGCTGGCAAGGGCTTTGTAAGCGGCATGGCTCGGAAACCGCCGCCGAGGCGGAGTTCTTCAAACGCTTGCATTCGGAATTGAACGCACGGGGCATGATTGACGTGCTTCGCCACGGTGTCGTCGACCTTGGAATCTCCGTGCGACTTGCCTATTTCAAACCGGGCAGCGGCATGAACCAGAGTTTAACGGCTTTGTATAACAAGAATGTTCTTCAGATAACGCGACAGGTCAAATACAGCCTGCAAAATGAGAACTCCATCGACACGGTCATTTTTCTGAATGGTCTGCCGATTATCACAATTGAACTTAAGAATCCGCTCACTGGTCAGACATATAGGAATGCCATTACGCAATATGAGAACGACCGCAATCCACGGGAACTGTTGCTCGCCTTCAAAAAGCGGGCTATTGTGCATTTTGCCGTGGACTCTGAAGAAGTCTGGATGACCACATGGCTTAGGAAACTCGACACCACATTCCTACCGTTCAACAAAGGTACCGAGGACGGTGGAGCGGGCAACCCCATCGCAAAGGGTGGTGACTATCGCACCGCCTATTTGTGGAAGGACATTCTTCAAAAGGACAGCATTTTGGATATCCTCCACCGCTTCGTGCAGGTATCGAAGGATGAAAAGACTGGCAAGGAGAAACTGATATTCCCACGCTATCACCAGTTGAATGTCGTGCGCAAACTTGTCGGGGATGTTTATGCCAACGGATCGGGCAAGAACTACCTGATTCAACATTCAGCGGGTTCAGGCAAATCGAACTCCATCGCCTGGCTCGCCCATCACTTGGCGAACCTGCATGACGCAAGCGACGAGGTGGTATTCCACAGCATCATCGTTATCACAGATCGCCGCGTCCTCGACAAACAGCTTCAACGCGGCATCTACAACATGGAACATAAGCCGGGTGTAGTCGTCCTTGTAGACAAGAATTCTAAGCAACTCACAACGGCGCTTAACAATGGCGATAAAATTATCGTTTGCACTCTGCAGAAATTCCCCTTTGTTGACGTGCAAAAAGTATCGACCACAGGGAAGCGATTCGCCATCATAGTGGACGAGGCGCACTCTTCCCAAACAGGTGACGCAAGCAAGCGCATGAAGGAAATACTGGCAGACATCTCTTTACAGGGCGACGAAGCCATCGAAAAGAAACTGCATGAGTTTGCGCAGGAAGAAGCAAAGGCTGAAGCCGAGGAGAAGGACATCGACGAGGTTATCGCCGACGAAATGGCGGCACATGGTCATCAGCCGAATCTCTCGTTTTTTGCCTTTACCGCCACGCCTAAGCAGAAGACCCTTGAAATCTTTGGGCAGCGGACGGGTGCTGGCAAGCCTGAACCCTTCCATCTCTACAGCATGAGACAGGCTATTGAGGAACACTTTATTTTCAATGTCCTCGAAAACTATACAACTTACGAGACTTATTTCCAAATCGGAAAGAAAATCGCCGACGATCCTGTGTACGGTAAGAACCTTGCGAATAAGGCACTTGGCAAATACATGAGCCTCCACCCCCACAACCTCGCGCAAAAAGCGGAGGTCATCATCGAGCATTTCCGCAGCCAAGTACAGCACCGCATCGGCGGTCAGGCAAAGGCGATGCTCGTGACGGGTTCACGACTTCACGCTGTGCGCTATTTCTTTGAGTTCGAGCGGTACATCAAGAAGATGCACTATGACTTGGGCATTTTGGTGGCGTTCTCCGGCACGGTCAAAGATAAGGTGAGCGGCGAAATCAAAGAGTACACGGAATCTAACCTGAATAAATTCCCGGACAGCGAAACCGTGGAGAAGTTCGACACTGCCGAATACCAGATTCTTATTGTAGCGGAGAAATATCAGACCGGCTTTGACCAACCACTCCTTCACACAATGTACGTGGATAAGAAACTGATGGGCATTAAGGCTGTCCAGACACTATCGCGTGTTAATCGCTCGTGCAAGGGCAAAACCGAGACCTTTATCTTGGATTTTGTCAACTCCCGTGAGGACATTGAAAAGGCGTTTCAGGACTACTACCAAGCAACGGGCGTGGCTGAAACCACCGATCCAAACGTCATCTACGACATTAAGAATGTACTTGACAGCTTTATGGTTTACCACGACAGCGAGGTTGAATCATTTGCAAAGGTGTTCTTTAAGGAAAACAAATCACAGGGCAACATCGACTTGGCAAAGCTGAACGGATTTATCGACCCTGCTGTCGATCGCTATAATGCGTTGACCGAGGAACAAGATAAAATGGATTTCAAGGGCGCTCTTGCGAAATTTATTCGCCTGTATGCGTTTCTCACGCACATTATCAATCTTGGTGATGAGAAACTCCATAAGTTCCACGCTTACGCTAAGTGCCTGCTTCGTAAGTTGCCGAAAGACGACACGGAACGCACCCCCGACATAGGTAGCGACGTCATGCTCCAATACTATCGGGTACAGAAAGTATCCGAAGGTGCCATTGTTTTGGCACAGGAGGACGGCGTTTTAAAGCAAAGAACCTCCGGTGGCGGCCTGCCACTTGAGGATGAGAAAGAGGTTTTGTCCGCTATTATTCAGAGTCTTAACGAACGTCTTGGCACAAACTTTACCGAGATGGATAAGGTCTTAGAACAGTTCGTACAGGATATGGCAGGCAATCAAGAGATGGTCTTACGTTCAAAAAACCCGCTTGATCTCTTTAAAATCATCTATGACAACACCATTATGGATGTGGTTCTGGGACGCATGGCAAAAAACCAAGAGTTCTGCGAGAAGTACCTTGAAGACGAGGAATTCCGACGCGAGGTCGATAAGATATTGCTTCCGCTTGTTCACGAGCGGTTGTCGAAGATATAGGAGGCCAGACCGTTATGGCAAAGATGCTATTCACCCCCGTTCCCCGCATATTGAAAGATCTCATTATGGAGGTCGAAAACGGCAAACTCGGTCTGCCTGAACTTCAGCGAGGGTATGTTTGGAAAGCCACAAAAGTCCGTGATCTGCTTGATTCAATGCTCAAAGGCTATCCTATTGGTTATCTGATGATTTGGGATTCAGCGGACAGTACGGATAAGAGCAAGCAAATCGGGACGGACAGAAAGCCATACACTGCTCCGAAAAGCCTTGTTATTGATGGGCAGCAAAGATTGACCTCACTTTTCGCCGTTATGCGTGGCAAGAAAATCGTGGATGAGAAGTTCAATGAGAAGCCGATAATCATCTCTTTCAATCCGCTCACCAGAGCATTTGAGGTCGGCGATAATGCAAAGAAGCGAGCCGCCGAGTGGATTTATGATATTAGCGAGGTGTTCTTGAACGAGCCACGCAGTTTTGCATACATCTCCGAAAAAGTGCAAAGCATGGCCGAGAGCCGCGAAAAAGCTGGTGGTACACTGACCGATGTTGAGAAACAGTCCATCCAGCAAAATATCATGGACTTGCTCTCTCTTGGTAGTTTTAGCATTCCTACCTTGGAGATAAACGGAAACTCAGACGAGGAAAGCGTAGCTGATATCTTTGTCCGTGTAAATTCAGGCGGTGAAAAGCTGGGAGAAGACGACTTCATTCTGACCCTTATTTCCGTCTATTGGCAAGAAGGTAGGCAAAAAATCGTTGAATTCTGCCGGAGTGCGAGAATCCCGAAGCAAGGCACGCCCTACAATTTTCTGTTCCAGCCATCTCCGACTCACATTGTTAGAGTTGCGATGAGCTATGGATTCAAGAGAGCACGACTGCATTATGCGTATATGCTTCTCCGTGGGCGTGATTTCGATAATGGCGTGTATTCGGAAGATCTCCGTATTCAGCAGTTTGACAAGTTGAAAACCGTGCTGGACAAAGTGCTAAATGTGCAGGTATGGAAGAACTTCCTAAAGTGTGTGGAGGCGGCGGGCTTCGTTTCCAAGTCACTCATTTCCTCCGAGAATGCCCTTGTATACTCCTATGCTATGTACCTGATAGGTAAATTTGACTATGGGATGGATGAGTCTTCCCTCCGCAAGTTGATAGCGAAATGGTTCTTCATGGCGGCGGTCACTGGCTACTACACAGGTTCGCCCGAAACCGATATGGAATCAGACATGGCCGATTTGCGTGGCGTAAAAACAGCCGAAGCTTTCGTGTCGCTACTCGAAAGCAAGATAGAAGGTGTATTTACCGGAGATTACTTCGGTATCACTCTTCCAAACAATCTGGCGAACTCAGCACCACGCAACCCGTCGTGGTTTGGGTACTGCGCTGCACTTAATGTACTCGATTCGAAGGTGCTGTTTTCAACCTTACATACACGGGAGTTGTTCAGCCCAACCGCTGACGGCACAAAATCCGCACTGGAGCGGCATCACCTATTCCCGAAGGCGTATCTTGCCCGAATAGGCATCACCGATGACCGCGACCGCAACCAGACAGCGAATTTTGCCTTTATCGAATGGAGTGACAACATAGAAATCCTCGACGACAGTCCCGCTGAGTACATGAAAGACCAGCTTGCGAAAATCCCTTCCGATGAAAAAGACGGCATTTACGCCGACCACGCACTGCCAGATGGATGGGAGCATATGGAATACGCCGACTTTCTCAGCCAGCGACGCGTGTTGATGGCGAAGGTCATCAAGCGTGGTTACGAAAGGCTAAAATGAGGTGCGGCTTATGAAGCAAATACTTACAACGAAGAGACTTATACTTCGAGAAATGACAATGGATGATCTGCCTGCTATGCGGGAAATCGTGCAAGACAAGCAAACCATGTATGCTTGGGGACACGCGTGGAGCGAGGAAGATACTGTAGCGGGTCTTGAAAAACAACTATGTGCTTATCGGGAGGATGGCTATGGCCGCTGGGCGGTTCAGCTAAAGGAAACAGGTGCGGCTATTGGTATGTGTGGGCTATTGTGGTGGGAAACAGATAGGGAGAAGGTTCCTGAAATCGGCTATCTTTTCAACCGCGCCTATTGGCATAAGGGATACGCAACGGAAGCGGCAATCGCCTGCAAGCGGTATGCCTTTGATACTTTAGGTTTCACGGAAGTGTTCTCGCTTATTAGAGATACAAATTATCCGTCAATGAACGTGGCAATCCGAATGGGTATGCTCGTTCGCGGGCGGTACATAAAAAAATACCGTGGCGAGGATATGCCGCATTATATATTCAGCGCAAGAAAAAACGAGGAAGCCAACCAATGACCCGTCAAAAACTCATTGATTTCTGCCTAACATGCCCCGCCGACTACGAGGACTACCCCTTTGACAGCATCGCAGACGCCAGGGCATGGACAGTTATGCGGCATCGCACAAACAAAAAATCCTTTGTGCTCATCTATGAACGAAACGCCAAGTTGTGCGTCAATTTGAAATGTGAGCCTCTTGAGGCGGATTTCCTACGACAGGCATTTGCAAATGTTACTCCCGCCTATCACATGAACAAAGTGCATTGGAATACGGTTACGCTTGACGGCGATGTGCCGGAGGATAAATTGAAACGGATGATTGGTCGGAGTTATGACTTAATCAAGCCGAAAGTGAGGAAGGTTGTAAGTGAGCAGATTTTCAAAACAAGAACTCGAAGAAGCCATTGTATCTCTTGCCTCAACTCTTCGCAAGTGTGAGAAGATACAAGAGGGTGGCAAACTACACTCATCTCAAAAAACACTCAATGACAGACGTGTGAATGCCCTGCGAATTGCACTTGCTCTTATCGAAAAAGAAATGGAGAGTGAGACATGAAACTGAAGCCTATAACCATAAATTTGGATGATTATCCAATGGAGTTGCGCTTGTACCTTGAAGGTGCAAATCTCTATGATAGCAGTTGTTCGCCGGATGCACGAGTTATCTTCATAGATAAAGATACAGGATATTTCTTGAAGATCGGGCGCGTGGCTGATTTGAGCCGCGAATATGAAATGACCCGATATTTCCACAGCAAAGGGTTGGCAGCGGATGTCATAGCGTACCACTTTGACATCGGACACGATTATCTCCTGACTGAGAAAATACAGGGCGACGACTGCACTACGACAAAATATCTGGAGCAACCGGAGCGACTTGCTCAGTTGCTTGGTGAGCGCCTTCGACTTCTGCACAGTTTGGATTACTCCGATTGTCCAGTGCCAAACCATACCGAGCGCTATCTTTTAAAAGCTCAGCAGAACAAAACTGCCGACACATTTGATAAAAGCCATTTCCCCGACAGCTTTGGCTACCGGAGTGCGAAACAAGCATGGGATGTTGTAGAAAAGCACGGTCCCTCACTAAAAACCGATACTCTATTGCATGGTGACTACTGTTTGCCAAATGTTATATTAGACGATTGGAAATTTAGCGGATTCATCGACCTTGACAGCGGAGGCGTTGGCGACAGGCACGTCGATCTTTTTTGGGGTGCGTGGACGCTTTGGTTAAATCTCAAAACAGACAAATACCGAAACCGTTTTTTTGATGCATATGGTCGTGATAATATAGATGATGAGATACTCCAATTGATAGCGGCTTGCGAAGTGTTTGGATAGACAAAGATATGTATAACATCAAAAATTCGCACTATTGAATATTCTCTAAAACGGCAAAACGGAGGTGCCGATGACTGTTTGGACGATACAACCCCTAACCCTTTACGAAGAGTTGATAGGGTACGGAACTCTTCTCTGCGATCCGAAACAAGAGGGTTTCTGGGGATTGATTAGCGAAGAATTTCAAGCCGCTTATGACTGGCTCGCAGAGCAAATGCGCATAAGGCTTGCCATATCACCGCAGGATGCCCGCTATCCGTTTTGGGCATGGGCGTTAATTGACGGAGCGAGCAAGAAGCCTGACTTGCGCCGAACGGAGTTTAATAATTACGTTGGTGAGAATGTTATATTGGAACTCGAAATACCAGATGATGATGTACTGCTGTCAGACGAAGAAAATTGGCACTATGTCCTGAACAATTGGTATTTGCATGATGTAAATAACGACGAGGATAAATGGAATGAAATTGACGCGTGGTTCGATAATCTGCCCCTTGATAAGCAGGAAGCTATAAAAAGAAAACCATGGGAAAGGATATTCGACAAGGACAACGCCGATAATAATTGGAAATTTGTACAGGCTACATTTTGGGAGCTGCGAACGGAACAAATAAAAAGCGTCCGCAAATTTACCGGGCGAGGCAGAGATGCGTAAATCGAGTGTTTGGTTTTTATGCAACATAAATTTAACGATTAAAAACCAATGCACACCCCTCGACAGCAAGGGGTGTGCATTTTATCAATACCGAGCAGGTCTTTTGGACGGGCAACTTCCCGTTATACTCGTCGTCGGCCTTGTCGCAAAGCAGATTGAAAAGCTGCGTGTAAAGGATAGCGGCGACGAAATTAAAGGTATCGTCTGTATCGCTTATGACGATAAAGAGCGCGGTTTTTCGGTCGCCTAAAGTATCAAGTTCCAAATCGTCGTATGCCATGAGGTCGCGGAGTTCCTTTATATCAAACGGGGCAAGCCTTGCGCCGCAACTGATTAAAATGCTTTTCGCGGTCTTGCCAGAGACGAAAAGTCAAGGACTTTTTCATCAAATTCAAGAAGAAGTCACATTTTGCGGACTTCTTCACGAAGCATACGCTTGATTTTGTCCTCCATCGTCTCCTTGGCGGTCTGGCTGAAATGCACACGGACGATATAGGTTGTCTTGCCGATCTGCTTTCTCACAGTCGGGCAAGGGGTACTGTTGGTTGCGGTATTGTTCATTCAAAATCCTCCTGTAAATGAAAAATGCCCGGTGACTGTTCATCATCGGGCGGTGTCGGTATGAGGGAACAAGGCAAGGCGGCAACATTAAGGTATCTATAAAAACCTTGCCGTCTTTGCCACGCTTGCCGTGTTCCTGTTGTCAGTCTCGGAGATAGCAGACCCATGCTGTGCCGTCTTTCTCGGTCACAAGTCTGTCCCCGATACGGCTCTTTGCCGTTCTCATGGTGCGTGAGGAAATCCCACGCTCATTGACTGCCTTTTCCAGCTCTGCGCTCGGCATACGCTTTCCGTCCGCAAGCAGTTCCAGAATGAGCATTTGCGCCTGTGCGGTCTTGCTTTCGGTCTTGGCGGTGTCTGTCCCGGCAAGAAGCTCGTCAGCGGTAATGTCATAAGCCCCTATCCACTCAAAGCCTTTCTCGTCTCCCAGAGAAAAGGCAAGGGACTGTCCGGGCGGCGCAAGGGAGCTTTTCTCATGGATAAGCACCCTCGTTGTGGGGCTGTCCTTCAGCTTGCCGATAAAAAGCAGACTGCGGACTGCCGCCGTAATGTCGATAGACCCCAATCCCCGGTAGGTGCTTTGCGTTCCTGCGGCTTTGTT